>Ga0268262_10000293_pt1 | contig 66597 bp, 70 predicted proteins | sample TergutNc150P3_FD_190354 | JGI IMG/M metagenome (GOLD analysis project Ga0268262, IMG submission 190354) | Nasutitermes corniger P3 segment gut microbial community from laboratory colony in Florida, USA - Nc150 P3 (SPAdes) (version 2) | ecosystem: Host-associated > Arthropoda: Insects >... | reverse complement strand
CAGCTCAATAATGCCGTTTTATGAAATAAAAGCAATGTTATTTGGATTTATTGGATCATAATATAATTCCGTTATTACCGGCGATGAGACTTGAACTCATACATACTTGCGTACGGTAGATTTTGAGTCTACTGCGTCTGCCATTCCGCCACGCCGGCTATTAAATTCACTATACCTAAAATGCGCTTGTAAGGCAAGCCTGTTGAATTTCGCGCAGTTTGCGTATATCAGGCGTTTTCATACCGCTTTCATGTTCGTGTCAGTGTGTGTAAAATCACTCTCCAATAATTTTTACCAGTACCCGCTTGCGTCTTTGCCCGTCAAACTCGCCGTAGAAAATCTGCTCCCATGGGCCGAAGTGGAGTTTTCCGCCGGTAACGGCGGCAACTACTTCGCGTCCCATGATTTGCCGTTTCATGTGGGCGTCTGCGTTTATTTCGCCTGTGTTGTGGCGGTAACCGGAGACCGGCTCGTGGGGCGCAAGTTTTTCCAGCCAGACATCAAAATCGTGATGAAGGCCGGATTCATCGTCATTTATAAAGACGCTTGCGGTAATGTGCATTGCGTTTACAAGGCACAAACCTTCCTGGATGCCGGATTCGTTAAGCAGGGCTTCAACTTCCCCTGTAATATTGATAAATTCGCGCGGTTTTTTGGTATTGAACCACAATTCTTTGGTAATTGACTTCATGTCTCATTATATTATGCCCGGTACCTTTTTTCCAGCGGTTTTTCAAATTCGGTTTTTCTTGACAAGACAGCTTTAGCGGGGCAAAATAAATAGAATGAAGTAAAATTCGTAAAATTTTTCATAAAGGAGCCCCTGTGAGTTATTCAACAGAAAAAATCAGGAATATCGCTATTGCCGGCCACGGACAAACCGGAAAATCAACGCTTTTTGAACATCTGCTGTTTGCGGGAGGAGTAATTCCAAGGGCGGAAACTTTGGAATCCGGTAAAACTACCAGTGATTCTACACCCGAAGAAATTGAACGTAAAATATCCATACACGCCGCGATGGGCCATATTGAGCGAAACGGAACAAAAATCAATTTTTTTGACACTCCCGGTTCATCCGATTTTAACGGCGCGGTTATTTTAAGCTTCCGCGCTTCGGAATTCGCTTTATTAATGGTAGACGGAAAATCCGGCGTTCAAATTGAGACCGTTAAGTTATGGCGTAATCTGAACGAAAGCGGAAAACCGAGGGGTGTTTATATTACCAAACTTTACAATGATCAGGCCGATTTCAACAGAACCCTTGCCGATATAAAAGAAAAATTTAAGATTGAGCCTGTGCCTTTTTCACTGCCGATGGGAAACGGCAGCGGATACAAGGGCGTTTTAGATATACTGCACGAGAAAGCGTATTTTATGCAGGGCGATGCTCTTGAAAAAGAAGAAGCTGTTCCCGATGAGTTTAAAAACATTGTTGCGGCGGCGCGTGAAAAATTGATCGAGGCTGCCGCGGAAGGCGATGACAGCCTGATGGAACAGTACATCGAAAAGGGCTCTCTTTCTCCCGAAGAAATGAAAAAAGGGCTTGTTCAGGCTCTTGCGCAGAACAAGTATGTTCCGGCTTTTGCGGGGTGTCCGCTGAAAAACTCCGGGTTATTCCCGTTGATCGACTTCATTGTTGACGCCGCGCCGAATCCCCGGTCAGCGAACGATATGGTAATTGACGGCGAAGGCAAAGAAACTCCGGTTTCTATAGATCCGGACAAACCGATGGCCGCTTTGGTTATCAGAACGAATTACGATCAATTTTCCGGCAAGCTTTCATGGCTTAAAGTCATTAACGGCAAGCTTTCAGCCGATTCCGAAGCGTTCAATATTAACGATAATAAAAAAGAGCGAATCGGGAAATTGTATACTTGCCAGGGCAAAAAACTTGAAGAGGTCAGGGAGCTTTTTGCCGGCGATGTGGGAATAATCACAAAGTCGGCTACTCTTAAAACCAACGACACATTGTCCATTGCGGATACAGGCAAAAAATTTGCGCCGCTTCGCCTTCCGGAGCCGGTTCATTCGATTGCTGTCGGCGCGGCTGCGAAAAAAGACGAGGACAAACTCGGCGAATTCCTTGTACGCGCCGCCGAAGAAGACAAGACATTCAACTATCACTACAACAGCGAGACAAAAGAGACAGTTATTTCCGGCATGGGCGAATTGCAGATTAACATTATTCTGGACAGAATCAAAGCCAATCAAAAGATCGATGTTGAAACCCGTGTTCCCAAAGTCGCCTACCGGGAAACAATCACCAAAAAGGCGGGCGCCGAATACACCCACAAGAAGCAGAGCGGCGGACACGGCCAATACGGCAAGGTGTTACTCGAAATTGCGCCTTTGCCGCGCGGCGGAAATTATCAGTTTATCAACGCCATCTTCGGCGGCGCTATCCCCAAGAACTACATTCCCGGCGTGGAAAAAGGCGTTATTGAGGGAATGACGCACGGTACGATGGCGAGCTATCCTGTTGTGGACGTTGAGGTAAAAGTTGTGGACGGCAAGTACCACCCTGTGGATTCCAATGAATTATCGTTCAGGCTAGCCGCGCGTAACGCTTTCCGCGAGGCAATGAAACAGGCAAATCCTGTATTGCTTGAACCTGTTATGAATTTGACAGTCTTTATCGAAGAAAAATACCTCGGCGATGTAATGAGCGATCTTTCGGGCAAACGCGGCAAGATACTTGGCCAGGATTCGGCGGGCGGCATCGCGGAAATACGCGCAGAAGTTCCCCAGGTGGAACTGCTCCGTTATTCGATAGACCTGCGCTCGATTACATCGGGAACAGGTTCGTTCAATGTCGCGTTCAGCCACTATGCGCCGATATCCGGACGCATTGCCGACGATGTAATTAAAGCGCGCGAATCATTCAAGGTTCAGGAAGCCGACGAATAAAGCGGAAAGAGAAACGGATTTTTTACAGATGTAAAATTTTCTTCAGCCACAATAACAGGCCGTCTTTCCGTTTCTCTATTTCTATGTAATCAATCCGGGATTGAACGCATTTGTACGCGGGGCGGATTATTCTGCCTCCGGCAATGATCTCCTCCAGACGGTGGGCGCACCAGCCCGCTATACGGCTCACCGCGAAAATGGGGGTATTAAGATCGGGCGGGATGCCCAGCATTTTATAGACAAAGCCCGAATAAAAATCCACATTTGTACAAATATCCTTGTCCGATCCCTTTACCTTTTTGAAGACAACCGGAACAAGGCGTTCAATAAGACGGTGAAGGTTAAATTCCTTGAGCAGTCCTTTTTCTTCGGCAAGGGCTTCGGCCTTGTCGCGTAACAGAATTGCGCGCGGGTCTGTTACAGTGTATACCGCGTGCCCCTGACCGTAAATTAATTTTGAGCCGTCATAGGCCTCGCCTTTCAGAATTTTTTCAAGGTAAGCCGATACTTCTTCCTCGCTTTCCCAGTTTTTCACATTTTGCATAATGTCATTCATCATGCCGATAACTTTTGCGTTTGCGCCGCCGTGTTTAAACCCTTTAAGAGAACCGATAGCCGCGGCGATTGTGGAGTATGTATCCGTATCCGATGAAGAAACAACATGCACCGCAAAGGTAGAGTTATTTCCGCCTCCGTGTTCGGCGTGAAGCACAAGGGCAAGGTCCAAAAGCTGCGCCTCATAACTTGTGTATTTTTGATCCGGCCTGATTAATGAAAGCAGGGTTTCCGCGGTGGAACATGAAGGATCGGAGAGATGAATGACAAGGCTTTCGTTGTCAAAGTAGTGTTTTTTTGACATGTATGAATACGCGACAATTGTCGGGAAACGGGCAATCAGGTTTATGCACTGACGCAGAGTATTCTCAGGAGACTGATCCTCCGGCGCTTCATCATAAGGGTAGAGCGCAAGAATGGAAGAGGCGAGTTTATTCATTATGTCGCGTGACGGCGCTCTCATTATTACATCTTCCGCGAAATTTTTCGGAAGCGCCCTGCTTTTGCCTAAAAGCTCGGTAAATTCTTCAAGTTGTTTCTTGTTCGGCAGCTGTCCGAAAAGAAGGAGGTATACGGTTTCTTCAAAACAAAAGCGGTTATGTTTTTCCGCCGAGGATACAATGTCCTCAACGTCAATTCCCCTGTAATAGAGTTTTCCGGGAACCGCGATTTTCTCGCCTTCATCAACAATGTAGCCGTGAACTTCGCCGACACGGGTAAGGCCGACAAGTACGCCTGTCCCGTCCGAATTCCGCAGGCCGCGCTTTACATTGAATTTGTTGTACAGTTCACTGTTGATATAATTTTCATCTGTAATTTCTCTCATTTGATTTTTAATATTTTCCATAATTGCCGCCTTATACTCCTTCTATTTCGCTCCGACCGTCTGATACAAACAGCCGGATACTTATAATCCGACTCCCGTACAATTTAAACCGTTCAGGGAAGATTCGCGCCGTCTTCTTCCCGTATCTGCACGCGGCGGATTTTTCCGCTTATTGTTTTGGGAAGCTCGCTTGTAAATTCAATAATTCGCGGGTACTTGTAAGGCGCGGTAGTTTTCTTTACATGATTCTGTAATTCAATCTTTAATTCTTCGGAAGCCTGATATCCCTTTGCAAGTACGACTGTCGCTTTAACTATTGTTCCGCGATCAGGATCGGGAACTCCGGTGATTGCGCATTCAAGCACCGCCTTATGTTCCATGAGAGCGCTTTCAACTTCAAAAGGGCCGATCCTGTAGCCCGAACTTTTAATAACATCGTCATTGCGTCCTACAAACCAGAAGTAACCGTCCTCGTCTTTCCACGCGACATCACCCGTGTAATAAATATTGTCATGCCATACGCTGGAGGTAAGGTTTTCATCGCGGTAATAGCCGCTGAACATTCCCCACGGTTTGAATTTGTCCGTACGGACAATAATTTCTCCTTCTTCGCCCATGCCGCAGGAAGAACCGTCTTCGCGGACAAGATCGATATTGTAACCGGGTGCGGGTTTTCCCATTGATCCCGGTTTCGGCTTCAGCCACGGATATGTGCATAGAGTTACTGTAAGCTCTGTCTGCCCGTAACATTCACGCAGTTTGATGCCTGTGCCTGCAAGAAACTGTTCAAAGATTTCAGGGTTCAACGGCTCGCCCGCGACAGTGCAGGTTTTTAAAGCGGGGAAATCGTATTTTTTAAGGTCTTCCTTTATCAGGAAACGGTATATCGTGGGAGGAGCGCAGAAGCTGGTAAGACGGTATTTGCCGATAACTTCCAGCATTGCCGCCGGCACAAAACGGTCGTAGTCATAAACGAATATTCCGGCTCCGCACAGCCATTGACCGTATATGCAGCCCCATGCCGCTTTTGCCCAGCCTGTATCCGCAACTGTCAGGTGCAATCCTTCGGGGACAACTTGATGCCAGTATTTTGCCGTTGCAATGTGGCCTAACGGATAGGTAAAGTCATGGCGTACCATTTTCGGCATTCCGGTAGTGCCGGACGTAAAGTAAAGCAGCATGATGTCGTCATTGGAATTCACCTTTTCAGGTTTTTTAAAATCAGGGGACGCGCTATTCAACAGCGGGCTGAAGTCTACCCATGACAGAATGTCTTCTGGCATTTTAGCTCCGGGTTGTATTCCGTACTTTGTTCCGAATTCCGCGATGTGTTCTTTTACAGTCTGTACCGGATCGTGATCTTTGGGAGTGTGAACAGAGCGGACATAAGCCTTGTAACGCAGATAATTCACCCCGCCTGATTCTGGGCCTTTCTTCATGATAATTTCGGCTTCATCAATCCGCATCATAAGGTCATGCTCATCTACGCAGATAATTCCCTTAATATCGGCCGCGCTGCATCTGTACACTATATCTTTTGTTGTAAGAAGATGAGTGGCGGGAATTGCGATTGCTCCGAGTTTGTGAAGGGCGAGCAGTACCGGCCAGTATTCCCACCGGCGTTTTAATATCAGCATTACAGGATCGCCCTTGCCGATTCCGGCAAGTTTTAGCGTATTTGCGGCTTTATTTGAAAGATTTTTCATTTCTTCGTAGGTAAATACCGCTTCCGCGCCTTTTTCATCACACCATTGAAACGCGCGCGAATTGCCTTTTTCCTGCGCAAGCGCGTCAACTACGTCATAAGCAAAGTTAAAATTTTCAGGATAGTTTATCGTGAAATTTTTATGAAAATCTTCGTAAGATTCAAATTCCGTTCTCGGCAGATATTTGTCAAGCAGTGTCATTTATTTCTCCTAACCGTTGATTTTAAAAAACAAAAGCAAGAAAACGGGCTGCTTTTCCGCCCAGAGCCTTCATTCCGTGCGGCTCGTTGGAGTCGTAATATACGCAGTCGCCGGGACCAAGCTCAATATCATGGCCGCCGATTGATATCAGCAGCCGCCCGTCCAGCACATAGTTGAATTCCTGCCCCGGATGCGTATTTAGGCTGATAGGTTTATTTTCAGTTTCGGCAGCCGCTTCTACCATGAACGGTTCCGCTTTTTTCCGGTGGAAATTGTAGGCAAGATTCCAATACCCGTACATCGGGCGGCGGGTAACTTCCGGCGCCTGCCCATTGCGCGTAACGCAGAAAGTTTTCAGTTTGGAAGCCGCTCCGCTGATCAATTCCGAAAGATCAATCTTGAAGCGGGCGGCGATTTCCACGAGAACGCCGACCGGAAAATCCTTTTTGCCTGATTCCCATTCGATATATTCAGCCGGATCAAAGCCCATTTCTTCTGCGAATTTTTCCGCGGGAATTTCTTCAATTTCCCTGAGAACTTTAACGCGTGAAGTGATTTCCTTTACGTCTTCTTTCATAAAATTCCTCTTTTCTCCATGTTACCGTTTAAACGCGCAATAAAAACCGAAGGCGGCTTTCCGGTAAAAAAACCATTCTCTACTACGCCAGGAATTTTATTAAGTTCAATTTCCATTGCCGCAGGGTCTACCCGGGAACTAAAGCGGATGTCCAGAATAAGGTTTCCGTGTTCTGTGATAACAGGACCGGCTTTACGCACCGCCTCTCTAAGTATAACAGACGGGCCGAATTGTTCAAGTACCGTGTCAATCTGCCTTGTAACCTGCACCCTTGCCTCCGGAATAATTTCCACAGGAACGGGAAACTTCATTCCAAGGTTTTCTGTTATTTTTGATTCATCAACGATGATGGCGTATAATGAGGAGGAATATGCAGCTAACTTCTCGATTAACAGCGCGCCGCCGCCGCCTTTGATGAGGCGGTTCTGAGGATCAACTTCGTCAGCTCCGTCAATGGTCAAATCCAGCCCGCTTCTTAACTCACGCGAGTTAAGCGAATAAACAGGGATGTTCAGTTTTTCACATTCGATATCCGTTTGAAAACTTGTCGAAAAAGCGCTTATATCCCTCAGCGCCCCCTGTGCAAGGAGTTCTCCGACTCTGCGTACCGCGTGTATTGCCGTAGACCCCGTTCCAAGGCCCAGTTTCATACCGCTCTTTACCATTTCGTCAACTACAGCCTTGCCTGCCGCTTCTTTCATCAGCCTGTTCGTATCTTGTTCCATATATTCGCTCCTGGCGTATTTATCTGAGATAATAATTTAGGTGAAATTTCTTTTCCTGTAAAACTGGTATATTGCATACAAGCCTGACGGATTACCATATCATACCCGTTAATTGTCTTACAGCCGGCGGCGGCGGCGCGTTTTAAAAAAGCTGTTTCGGAAGGTGAATAAATTAAATCCATAACCACCTCTTTTCCGGTAAAAGTATAAGGTTCAAGAGGATCAGCTTCGCTGTATCCTTCCATTCCGACAGACGATGTCTGGATAATTATATTATTGTATTTTGACATGGTTTCTATTCCCTGAGTGTCCAGCCCCCCCCACCGGAAGTTGTACTGTGATGCGATATTGCTTGCTTTATGAATAGTCCGGTTTAATATCAGGGCCTTGCCTCCAAGCCGGTGAATTTCCGATGCCACCGCGCGCGCAATACCGCCTGCGCCGATTATGGTTACTTTCTTCCATCTGAGACTCTTTTTCCCGAGAAAGGCAAGAAGCGATTCCGAAAAACTGGTACAATCGGTATTTTCCCCAAACCAGCCGTCGTTGACACGGCTAATTGTGTTGCACGCGCCGATTGAAAGAACGTCCGCCGAACATTTTGAAAGTTCAAAAATAACTGACTCTTTGTACGGAACTGTAACGGCAAGTCCCTTTATCTCCAGTTCTTTCGCAAGCTGCAAAACATCACTGACAGAGTTTGTGGGAAAGGGAACGTATACAGCATCGTTATTTTCCATGTTGAAAACCGTATTAAAAAACCAGGGCATTACGCCGGTTTTTAACGGAAAACCGATTATTCCGTATATCTTTGTTTTTTTGTTGATTTTCCTGAAACGGTACATCTCCGCCAAATCTTTAATGTCAAGCTGCCCTACCGCTCCGGGAATCTCTTTTTCAGATAACACGCTTGAATAACTCAGGAATGAGCCGAATTTTTCAGCCAGAATTCTTGAGTAAATGCCTAAATGCCCCATACAAATTAAAATTCTGTCCGGTACAGAACAGGATTTTGAGGCGCGGAAAATCTGAAGGACATCGGCTGTGGAATTTACCTTAACCGCTATTTTAACGATTTCATCCCCTGAACGCTGCATGGATTTCATTTTTGCGGGGATATTGTCAATTACTCCGTCCAGATTGTGGTATGAGCGGATGATTCTGGTTCCGAATGTACGGGCGGCTTCTTCCAGACTCGGTACGTTAAAATCTTCTTCAATATCAACATACGCAAAATTAAACCTGCTGTCAGCGTTGGCGTACGCAAGACCGCGTGCAAGTAATCTTACTCTTGCGCCTTCGCCGCCGGTAAAATGGCCTCCGTCAATATCGCGCCTGATTGTAAGAACTACAGGCAAACCCGCAAGTTCCGGAAAACGGCGTATATACAGACGTTCATCGTCTTCAAGGCAGTCTACTCTCAATTCGGCCATGTCTGTGAATTTTCTGTATTTATTTATGATTTCCAGATTACGGCTAATGGTTTTTGCGGTAAGACACAAACATAACTTTGCCAAATAATTTCTCCCTAACAATCGGGGCGGTTAACAAATAATGCGTTAACTTGCCTATAATAAACGCCCGCTTCATAGCTAATAATAACTTATAGAAGGCTTTACAGTAAATACCCATGTTTTACCGCTGACACGCAGTATTCCTTCGGCGGAAATCCACAAGTTAATGCCGGAATGTACGGGGAAAACCGGTATTTCTCCTTCTGAAAAAAACAACGGCTGCGCAAAAGGCGATGTTCCGTACCAGGGGCCTGAAGATACCGGTATTTTTTCGGATACCGTTGCCTGAGGGACAAGTCGGCGGCGGTCAAAGTTTGAATTAATGGTTTTTTCCGCGATATACTGCCAGTTAATAAGCCACGGGTCTTTAACGACGGCATCGGGCAATACATCTGATTTTAGCAGTTCCCTAAACCTTAGCCAGTCAAAATTGGCAGGTATCTTTTTTTCATTTTGATTGTTTGCGAAAGCAAGTTCCCAATAAAAGACAGTATCCGGTCCCGCTTCCCAGCTTAACTTTAAATGTTTGCCTGAAACGTCAAATGGAAAGAGAGCGCCCGCAGGTTTAAAATGTGTCGGAATCAAGTTAAATTCCGGCCAATAGGGCCAGGCAGTAACGGGATTTATCCATGTATTTGGCAGTTCAATTTCCGTATTTTGACCGGGCAAAATGTCTTTTGACCGTTTTTTGCCTTCCGAATCAAAAAATTCCACCTTCCAATGCGGCTCTCCGAGAATCGAAACCCACCGCTCCGGCATTTGAGGCATCTCTATCTTATAAACGGAAGAAAATCGATCTCCGCAGCAGGTTAACTGCAGAACCAGAACAAAAACCGCTGACAAATTAAAAAATAATGATTTCATACCCCTATATGGGCGTGAAAACGCTGTTTTGCTTTACTGAAATATAAAAAAAAACCGAATTTTTAACAAAATTTGAATTTATTACCGATATATATAATAATTAAGTAAATGGCTGGAACAGATATAGCTACATATATACAATCCTTACAACAGGTCCTTAATGATCGGAAAGATTGGCTGGAAAGGTCCGAAATGGGAAAACTCAAGGATAACCTGAGGGCTTTTCATTCCTCTTTCGCTTCGCTTTACAATATATTTTTAAAGAAAAAACTGATTGATGAAGACCCTTATAAACAGGAAGCAAAAATAAGCGAACTTGAAGTGCCGGATGCCACTCCTTTTCAGGATGCAAAAAGAATAGAACAGGTTTCAATCCGGCTTTCAAACTACGATAACCAGCTTGACTTTTTAGTCAATTTTTATCAGTTGGGAATGGATTTTCTCAACCTTGAACGCATAAAACGGATTGTAGGGCTTATACGCTATGTAGATTGGACAGGTTTTTCACCGGATTCCCAATCCGTTATGACCAAAGTAACCGCTGAAATGACCAATCAGGCAAAAGTCGGCGTAGACTCGCTTACACTCAGTATTATAAGCGAATGTATGTCAAAACTTTCAAAAATGACAACCGCCGCCATGACGACATTAAAAATTCTCAATACTTACTACAGGGAAAGCTATAAACTTTCCGTACGTCAGAATATTACACAGAATATGTCCGCAAATGAGGCAACTCCTGACAATATCAAGAAAAAATTTGCATCCGCCATGCCCGGAAAGCCTTTTTTTAAGGAATTAATAGATGAAATCATCAAAGAAGATTATTCCAGCCAGGGGCCGGATTTAAAAGATTCAATTTTAAATGTTCTTAGAGTACCTGTAGAAAAAACAAAAGACGGAAAACCTCCCGTAAATTATAAAATTATACTGCTTGACGGAATTCAGGTTATTGGAGGCGCTTCAAATGTCTTCAATGAAATTGCCGTAAAACTTGATGAGAATAAATCGGTGCTGGAAAACCGAAAAAAGAGTTTTTTACAGATGATAAAGGAATTGATCAGGCAAATTACCAATGCCGAACCTGAGGAAGTTATCTATAACATGGAATATATGGATAAAACAAAAGGCGTAATGGTAAAAGAAAAACTTAATTACTTTCAATTCAGGGATGAAATGGACAAAAAATCCAAAATTCTGGCAAGTTTTGTCCGGGGCCCTGCATATAACAAGCTGTCTGCAATGACAGAAGATCAAATTATAGGCTACCTTGATAAAAATATCAGGGATGTTCAAAGTCTGCATAGAACCATGAACGCGCTTGATGATTTTTTCAAAGCAAACGCAGTTAATGAAGACCGTGAAAAACTAAAGGGAATTAAGCCTGAATTGTCGGCGCTTAAAAACATAATAGTTAAGGCTAACCAGTTAAGATACGAATACAGCGCTCAGAAAGAAGAAGAAGATCAGATGAAACGTCTTGGGATCGGTCCTTCAACAGAACCGGTAGCGCTTCCGGCTCATTAAAAAATATGTTAAAATAATTATTGAACTTTGCGTTAGTATTTGCCTAGAATAGGGCAAATGGGTAAAAAATTGTTTGCTTATTTAAAATTTAAACCGATTTTGGCGTTAATAATTTCAATTCTCATTTTTACCGGAATTGCGTTATCGGCGGACGGCAAATTGGCTGATTTTATCCAAATACATTTTTATAATCCTTCAGTTGTAAATTTGTATGCTAAAGAAAATGCCAAAGACGCCGAGCTTGCCCAAAATCATATTTTATATCTTCAAAACAAATTCGCCCTTACTCTTAATGATCCGGCTGTTCGCCGCAGTTTTAATTACTACCAGTCTCCGGAAAATATTTCTGAACGTTCACGAATATACGGACTGCTGCTTGAAACTGTCGGCGGGCTTCAATCCGTACAATTTGTAGACAGTAACGGAACAAGAATACATTATTCAACTTCTTCAGGCGATATTATCTCCCAAAATTCCGATTCAACAGCTTATAAAAACTATACCGATAATCCATTGGCTCTGCCTTACGATGTTGTCAGCGTCCCTTTCGGAGGGAGCGCCAAATATACAATGGATGAACACGGAAGCAGAATTATTTTTTCATATCCGTTTTTAGATTCACTGGATGTCTATTGGGGAACCGCGATTTTTTCCGTTTCTGTAAGAGCGCTGACCGAAAAACTTATCGCTGAAGGACGCCTTAAAGCAAGCGATGATGTTTCGGTCGTTTCATCTCCGCCGGGAATACTTTTTGAGAACCACGATTCTTACAAAACGGACATTTTCAATAAAGTTTCCGTGATCTGGAATTCCGGAGAACGGGACAGAATTACCCTTGTTTCCGAGAATTCCGGCGTCAAATTTTCCCTTATTTCATATAAAGCGCGTAACGGACTGTTTTTCGGACGACTGGTTAATGACGCTTTGTTTTCAATTTCCGATTCCATGAAACTAATTCTTTATCTTTCCCTGTTTTTCACTTTTTACCTCGCCCTGCTGTTTTTATTTAATTACAGGCCGAATTCAATTACAGTGCTGCAAAACAGAATGACAAGCCTGAAAGAAAAACTTTTTGAACAATTGGATGCTAACAAAAGCATTCAGGACAGAAGTAAATGGATACTGGAACTTGAACAGCGAAGAGAAGAGATTCACAATGAGCTGAAACATAATATAAAAACGCTCCGGTACTCCGAAAAAATCATAGACGGTATAATTGATAAATCATGGGAAGAGATGCTGACTGTTATAAAAGCCGGAATCTCAATTGATCCTGCGGCTTCAAAAACACATGCGGGAAAAACCGGTCATACTGTGAATGTAAAAAAAGCCGCAGAAAAGAATGAAACCGGTGAAATTGAGGAGATAGAAGAACTTGAAGAAGCCGAAGAAGAATTAGAAGAACTTGAAAAAATTGAAGATACAGAAAAAACAAAGGAAATTATCAATACCGGTAAACACCATTATGTAGAATCCGTAAAAATGCCGCCTATGACGCACAATGGTTTTTTTGATCATGCCAGCGAGATTGAATTTAACCATGAATATCCCGAAGAGCCGCAAGAAGGCGGCGAGAATATTGATGCCGGACTGAATATCAATATCGTTTCTCCTTTCGATACAATGTTTAACTCACTTGATGATAAGCATGAAAAGAACGCAGAACCGAAAAAAAACAACCGTAAAGATAAATAAGATAAATAATTTACATTTTCGACAGTATCATTGTACCTTATCAGATTTTTATTCAAGCCTAATAATCTCTGATACTTAATATAATGAAAAATTCAACAATATCGCCGGATTTCTAAAAATCGCCAAATGCCATATATCCGGACTAATTTAACATCAAAAAGTCATTTTCGATAAAGCAAAACGGCATTTTCACCCCATATATAAATAAATCTTTTATGGAGGCGAAAATAAAAATGCATGATCAATTAAACGACTCAATAAAAAATCTGTTCGGGCTTTCCTATCTTTTTCCGTATCAAAGACTGGTAATAACAAATATACTTGAAGCAGCGCAAGCCTTTTCTGAGACACAAATTACAGAAAATTTCGATGAAACTGCCGATCGTGTAACTTTAGGAAAACAAATAGTTATTCTCCCTACAGGCGCGGGAAAATCACTTTGCTTTCAGCTGCCGGCAATGCTGCTTGACGGAATAACACTTGTAATTTACCCGATTCTTTCGTTAATGGCAGATCAAAAACGCCGTCTTGATGAACGCGGATTTTCTCCTGTAATTCTCAGGGGAGAGCAAAACAGGAAAGAACGGGATGAGATATGGAAAAAACTTGAATGCAAAGAAAGTAAATTTATTATCGCAAATCCTGAAGTTTTACTTACGCCGCAAGTTAAGGAAAAACTGGAAAAAATCAAAGTGATGCATATTGTAATTGACGAAGCGCACTGTGTCAGTGAATGGGGAGAAAGTTTCAGGCCGAGCTATTTGGAAATCGGTTCTATAATTAAATTACTCAATCCGCCGCTTGTAACAGCTTTTACCGCAACGGCTTCTTCTCCGGTTCTTGAAAAAATTGAAAAATATATTTTCGGTGATTCCGGAGCGCACCGGATTACGGGGAATCCGGACAGACCGAATATTTGTTATTCGGCTAAAGGATGTGTTAACCGAAACATGGCGGTAAGGGATTTATTGATAAAAAATCCGCGTCCTGCAATTGTATTCTGCTCTTCCAGACCGGGTACAGAAAAACTTGCCCATTATCTCAGGAACGAACTTTCAGAAATGGGATACGCATGGAATGAAGAAATCCGGTTTTATCACGCGGGCTTAAGCAGAGATGAAAAAACTGAGACGGAAAAATGGTTTATTAACAATTCGCGGGCGGTATTATGCGCCACCTGCGCCTACGGAATGGGCGTGGACAAAGCCGATGTACGAACCGTAATACACAGGGACTGCGCTCCTTCTGTAGAAGCGTATTTACAAGAATCGGGCAGAGCCGGACGTGACGGAGGACAATCAAGAGCCGTTCTTTTATGGGGGCCGGAAGATGAAATAACCCTCGCGAGAACAAGAAAGGACACTGATCGAGACAGAGTTACCGCGCTGCTGCGCTATGCGAGAGATATTAAACATTGCAGAAGACATTCGCTGCTTGCCATGCTTGATTACAACGCTGACGGTGAAGTTCCCGAAAAATATTGCTGCGATGTCTGTGAAAATGAAGCCGGAGAAAATATCAGGGAAGAATTATCAGTCATTGAATTTTTTCGTAAAAATAAAAGAAGGTATACGGTAGACGAAGCTGTCTCGGTATTGGCCGCGAATGAACTTAACTTTTTTAACCATACCTGCCGGATTAAGTGGTCTGAAGAAGAGGCAAAGTCCGTAATTAATTACTTACTAAAAAACGGAAAAATAAAAAAAGGAAGATTTTTCCCATGGAAAAATAAACTATCGCCAAAATAAAAAACCGCTGTAACGGTTTACAGCGGCTCTTTTAAAATAAAAACGGTTATTCTTTAATACCGCCCATAGTAATACCGGAGATGATAAACTGAGACATAATTGAGTAAAAAATAATAATCGGTATGAGCGAAACCGCTATTCCAAGATAAATTCCGCCGTACTCTGTACGGTAAATGTCGCCGCGTAAAGCAAAAACCAGCATAGGAAGAGTGTACTTACTTTGAGAAGAAATCATGACAAACGGAGTAATAAAGTTATTCCACGAACCGATAAAAGTAAAGATTGACTGAGCCGCAAGAGCGGGAATTACAACGGGAATGATGATCATATTAAAAATACGGTACTCTCCCGCGCCGTCAATTCTCGCGGCGTCAACAAGCTCCATGCTCAAAACCGAACTCATATACTGCCGTATGAACAAAACTGTCGCGGCGGCGGCGATGCCGGGCAGAATCAAAGGCAGATATGTATCTGTCAGTCTCCATCTCGCCATTAACTGATAAAACCCGATAAATGTAAGAGAACCCGGAAGCATCATAATAATCAGAATTATTGTCCAAATAACAACTCTGCCTTTAAACTTGTACACATGCAGCCCGTACGCGGTCAGCGCCGAAAAATAAATGCTTAATACCGTAGTACATACTGAAATAAACGCGCTGTTTCCAAATCCCTGCCAAATCTGAAAGCCTCGGCTTGTCAAAGCGTTCCAGTTATACATAGTATTTGTTCCGGGTATAATGGAAAGGCCCAGATTGATCTGTTCGGTTGACCGTGTAGCGTTAATAATAAGGATATAAATCGGTACAATTGCAAGGAGTCCCAAAAAAAGCATAAACGCGTGAATAATATAGCGTTTCATAGGTTGATCGCTTTTACCTTGAATCATTTACCGCCTCCTTTCTTACTAATTCTGGCTGCCTTTATTTCACTGCGATCCTGCAATAAGAAGAAAATAATCATGGCTAACAGAATGGTAACAATAAATATTCCGATAGAGATAGCGGAACCGTAAGCATAATCGTTGCGTCCCTGGAAAGCCATATTATACTGGTACAGAACAGTTGTACGTATTTTAAAATCCGGAGCGCCCCGCATATCGGTAAGAAGGAACGGAATGTCAAACATCTGCATACCGCCGATCATTGATGTAATAAGTATGTAAAGCATCATCGGGCGAAGAAGCGGCAGGGTAATATACCATGAAGTCTGCCGGCTGTTTGCGCCGTCAACTACGGCAGATTCGTACAATGAAACAGGAATACTGGTTATACCGGCCATAAGCATAATAAGAGTATGTCCGTACCACATCCACCATTGAATAAAAGCAACCAGGCTTCTTGAAAACGGAACACTGCGGAAAAAATTAAAAGCGTCCTTTACATATTCACCGTTAAACAAAACGGTAGCCTGTATGCCTAAAGAACGTAAAAATTGATTTGCAGGCGCGTTAACATGACCGCCGAAACCGAAAATACTGCGGTAAAGCAAAGCGACAGAAGCCGCTGTAAGCAGGTTCGGCATATAAATTACAGCTCTGAACAACCCTTTACCCGCAAGGTTAAGCCGCGCATCAGAAAGCCAAATCGCAAGAATTAACGCAATACCCAACTGAGGAACAAAATTTATTGACCAAATAATAAATGTATTTCCTAATGCACCCCAGAAATACGGGTCCTCAAAAATTAATTTTTTAAAATTAGCTAAACCAACAAAATTAAATTCGGATGACAAACCTTTTAAATCGGTAAATCCAAGAAGGAATGTATTAATTGTCGGCCAAAAGTTGAAAATAAGAAATACAAGTAGAAAAGGCATAACAAAAAGATACCCATAGAGATTTGTCTTTGCTTCATGACCAATTGATTTCTTTGACATTGGTTCTCCTTAAAAAAAACCAGCACCTAAATACTTAGGTGCTGATCAAAAATCACGTGAAAATCTAACTTACCCTATGAATTTACAGGCCAAGTTGGACGTTAACTTGCTGTTTGAAATCAGCAAGGGCCTGCGCTTTGGTTTTTTCACCTTCTACATAAGCGGTTGTCGCTTCCTGGAAAAGACCTTCAATAGCCTGATCTGTTCCCTGCACCAGTTTACCGTCAACAGCTTTTGCCATTTCAGCAAACGCGGCATAATGGTTCTGGCCGCCGAGGAAAGGTTCAACAAAGGTATCTTTTATTGCATTTATAACGTTTGTGTTACTGACCATATCTCCGGAATCCAGAGCATACTGTTTCAGGAAGCCGTCGTCGGTGGTAATCCATTCGATCATTTTCTTTACAGCTTCGGGATTTTTTGTACCTTTAAACGCGCCAATCCATGTACCGCCCCAGCGATAAGGAGCAGGACCCTGTGTCATGGCCCAGTCGCCTGATGTATCGGGAGCATTGGTCTTGAGTACATAGTGGAGACCCCAAGTCGGGAGGAAGAAAGCAAAAGATTCCAGTAATCTTCCGTTTTCATCTCTGAGTGTGCCTTTCATACCGGCAAACCAGCCTTCTGACCACTGACCGACACGGCCGTCATAACGGTTATCATTAATAATTTTGCTGACTTCCATGAAGTCTTCCATAGCGGGATCAATTGTCAGTCTGCCGTTTACTACCCAAGGATTTTTACGAGCGCCAGCATAGACATTGTAAAGATCGCCGCGGCTTGCTACTACTACGCAGGTGCCGCCTGATTTTTGTTTAAGGAGTTCAGCTGTCTCAAGGAATTTATTAAGATCGGTAAAATAGGTCTGTACAAAAGCCGGATCATCGTTGCCAAGATATTTTTTGGCTAAACTGCGACGATAGAACATAGCGCCCGGGCAGGCCTGCCATGACATACCGTATACTTTGCCGTTATATGTTCCGATTTCCGCAGGATAGGCAAGGAGCTTGCTCTTATTTTTTTCGTAAATATCGGTGATATCCAAAAGAAGTCCGGATTCAACATACTTACGAACGAAAGCCGCTTCCAGAGCAAAGATATCCGGCGCTCCGCGTCCTGAAGCCAAAACCGGGTCTAATTTGTTCGGGAACTGATCAGTCGGGGTTAATGAATAATCAATTTTTACACCAGGGTGAGCCGGAATATAATAGTTTTCAATTATCCCGCCTAATTCATCTGTAAAAGACCAAACAACAATTGCTTCATCTTTTTTACAGCCGATTATGCTAAACAGCATAAGGACTACACCTAAAATAATAAGTGCTTTTTTCATCTCTTTTCCTCCATAAAAAAACTTTTTCCAACCTTGTATGGTTAGTTTTAATTAATATATCCTATCATAGAAACAAGAAATATTCAACTTTTTTCGGGATTATTTTTTATACTCATTTCTCAGGATTTATCTGACAAATTTTCCTGATGGGGGTAATTCCTTATCTGTCCAGCCGCCTTTGGCATCGCGGTCGGCGTTAAAAACCAGAACTCCCATATCCTCATCTTTATTGGTTACAGACCAATTTACCTATGAAATTCCATGTTCTTTAAGGAAAGCAAGCCAATCAAGGAACTATTTTTCATATACTCCACCGCCGCCCGAAGACTGGGTTGCACCGTATAATGATGATATTATCAGGATCATATTTCCTTATTTCCAATGCGTACGGTTTGATAGAACCGCCTTCCCTAAGGTACATGGCTGACCGCCAAATCTGAATATTCCAATCGTCCCTAAGCCAGCGCAGGACATTTTCGTTGGCATATTTTCCCGCCCATTGCAGTCCGTGGGAACTCATACCTCTAAGCTGAACCTGACGCCCGCCCTGCGCCAGAAGTTTTACCCCACTTTAATTTTCGCCGACACCGGAGCGGCAGCGCCTTTTTCCACAGAAACCGGCACAGGAGCGGCATCAGCGGCAATAATCGTATAAGAGCCGTTAAGGAGTTTATACTCGCCTTCCGCGTTTACAGTCTCAAAAGCCGAAGCGGGAAGTTCAAATTCCACTTTATGGCTCTTGCCTACGGGAATATGAATACGGCGGAAATCCCTAAGAGAAGAAAGCGGCTCATCTTCTGTGCGCCCGTCCCTTGAAACATATATCTGTACCACTTCGTCAGCGTCCCTTTTTCCGGTATTGGTAACGGTTACAGCGGCTTTGACCGAACCTCCGGCGGAAATTGTATCCGCCGACAAGGTGATGGAATCAAAGCGGAAAGTGGTATATGAAAGACCGAACCCGAATGGGTACATGGGTCTTTCCGTCATATAACGGTACGTTCTGCCTTTCATCGAGTATTCTTTATAAGGAGGAAGCTGGGCTGTTGAAACAGGGAATGTAATAGGGAGTTTTCCGGACGGAACAACATCGCCGAAAATTATATCAGCTACAGCTTTGCCGCCCGATTCACCCGAATACCACGCAAAAACAACGGCATCGGCAACATCGTCAGGGACAGCAATAGGACTGCCTCCTGTAAGAATCAGAATTATCTTTTTACCCGCATTTCTTACAGCTTGCAGATATTTTAACTGCCATGAAGGAAGCTCAATTGCATCGCGGTCTCCGTTGGAATCGGAGGCAATAGCGTCTCCTTCTTCGCCTTCAATCGCGCCGTCAAGCCCCATTACAGCGATGACAACATCGGTAATATTGGCCTCACCGTAATGAACAAGGGTTTTACTGTTATCGCTGTACATAAGACAGCCCTGCCGGTAATCCAGATTGATACCGAACATATCTTTAACCTTGTCAGCCAGCCCTTCAAGAATAGTAACAAAGTGGGAACTCACCCCGTAATAATTGCCGAAAAGAGTATGCGGGTTTGCCGCTGCCGGGCCGACAACAACGATTTTTTTCGGGTCTGAATTCAACGGTAAAAGGTTGTCGTTATTTTTAAGAAGAACGATGGATTTTTCCGCAGTTTTTAGGGCAAGTTTACGGTGTTTTTCACAGTTGATAATTTCACGGCCGAGTTTTCCCCACTTGTCGTTTTCGGGCGGATCAAACATACCAAGTTTAAATCTTGTACGAAGAAGGCGTTCAAGAGCGGTGTTAATCGCTTCCTCTTTAACAAGCCCCTGTTTACAGGCTACCGTCAGCATTGGGTATGTACAGCCGCAGTTAAGATCGCATCCCGCGTTTAAGGCTAAAGCCGCTGATTCTTCCGGCGAATTTGTTATTTTGTGATATACGTGGAAATCGCGGATAGCCCAGCAGTCAGAAACAACATGGCCCTTAAAACCCCAACTGTCACGGAGTATGTCTTTTAATAGAAGTTTACTTGCGCAGCAGGCTTCATCCAGAGTACGGTTATACGCTCCCATCACCGATTCAACTCCCGTTTCCACAAGAGCCTTGAACGCGGGCAGGTAGGTTTCCCATAAGTCTTTTTTGGAAACAACGGCGTTAAAAGTGTGGCGGTCTTTTTCCGGTCCTGAATGGACAGCGTAGTGTTTTGCGCACGCGGCTGTTTTTAAATTTTCGGGATCGCTCCCCTGAAGCCCGCGGACAAACGCAGCGCCGATGCGGCTTGTCAGACAGGGGTCTTCGCCGTAGGTTTCCTGTCCCCTGCCCCAGCGCGGATCGCGGAAAATATTGATATTCGGCGTCCAAAATGTAAGCCCCCAGTACTGACCACGGTTTCCCTGTTTTACAGCCTCGTTGTATTTTGCGCGCGCTTCATCTGAAATAGCGTCCGCAACCTGCTCGGCAAGGGCATCGTCAAACGCAGCCGCTATCGCGATAGCCTGCGGGAAAACTGTCGCTATACCTGCCCTTGCAACTCCGTGCAGACATTCATTCCACCAGTTATATTCAGGTATCCCAAGCCGTTCAATTGCCGGACTTTTGTAAAGCAGCTGAGACACTTTTTCTTCAAGCGTCATTTGAGAAATTAACTCTTTAATTCTTGATTCTCTGTCCATGATTTGCTCCTGTCATTATTTTAATTATTGAAAGATTATATCATGATTTATTAACAAGCGTCAGATAAATTATTGTCAATACGGGTTTTTCAATGAATGAGGCGTTGAGTTATTTCAACACCGCAAGCCGTCTGCACGCTTCTTCGACATCGGCGCGGTGGCCGAATGCGGAAAAGCGGATAAAGCCCCTGCCTGCGGGACCGAAGCCCGCGCCGGGCGTGGTAACAACTTGGCACTTTTCCAGAAGTTCGGCAAATACTTCCCAACTGTCTCTGCCGGGAAAATGCGCCCAAATGTACGGTGAATTGTCTCCGCCGGTGCAGTTTATTCCAAGCTGCCGCAGCGCGTCTCTGATAAGTTTTGCGTTGCCAAGATAGAAATCCATCATTGCGCGCATTTCCGCAAGTCCTTCATCGTCTAATGCCGCAAGCCCTCCGGCCTGCGCAATATTGGAAGCTCCGTTAAAAATTGTTCCGGCTATCCTGTTCCAGTCCGCGTTGACGCTCTCGCCCCCTGAATATTTAAGCGATTTCGGAACAACAGACCAGCCGAGCCGCACTCCGGTGAATCCGGCAGGCTTGGAAAACGAGTTTACTTCTATAGCGCAAAGCGCCGCGTTTTCTATATCATAGATGCTTTTCGGCAGCGCCGGATCGCGGATAAATTCGCTGTAGGCGGCGTCAAAGATAATCATACAGCCTTTGCTGACAGCCGCCTTTACAAGAGATGTGAGATGAGATCGATCCGCAACCGCTCCGGTGGGGTTGTTAGGTGAACAAAAATAAACAAGGCTGTTATGCGGAATAAGATCAAGGTTAGGGAAAAAATTATTTTCCGCCGTGCAGGGAAGGTATGTAATACCGGCGTAGCCTTCGCCTTCCCAGCCTCCGGCGGCTCCCGCCAGTACAGAACCGTCAACATAAACCGGATAAGAGGGGTCCTGCACCGCGATTTTTGTTCCCGCTCCGAAGAGAACCTGCAATCTGCCAATGTCGCATTTTGCTCCGTCAGAGATAAATATTTCATCAATAGAGAATTTTCCGCCGTAGAAAACAGAAGAAATTTTTTCCCTAAGCTGCGCCATTCCTTCGTCCTGATAGCCGGAGTAACCTTCAGCCGTTCCAAGTTTCCGCGCACCTTCCACAAGACCCGCGTTAACGTGCGGCATAATCGGCTCGGTGGTATTCCCAACCCCAAGACTGATGATTTTCGCGTCCGGATGGGAGGCGGCATATTCACGCCTGCGCTTGGCGATTTCCGGAAAGAGGTATCCTGCTTTTAGATTTGCAATATTGAGATTACGATTGATCATTGTTTCCTCTGTTTATTTCTTTTTAATTTGACCGGTTTTCACGGTTTTTCTTTTTTTACCGTAGTTGTATTCATATTGTTTTTCCAGACATTCAGGACAAATGGTCTTAGTGTATTTTTTACCCAATTTAATTCCGCATCGCGGACACTCGTTGTTTTTCTTTCGTTTATTATATTTTGTTCTTCTGTCTTTATTTATGCTTTCTGAAATTTCCTGATTATACCCTCTGAAAAACGCCCGGCAATCATCGCAAAAAATAAATTTATTGCCTTTCTTTACTTTGCTGCCGCATCTGGGACAGCACCCGCTCTTTTTTCTTTGAAGGTAAACAGCCCTTCTTTCTGACGCAACTACCGGCATAAAAACCCGCCTAAAATAAAATATAACCGCTCTGAAAAACACCGTTTTCCCGAACAGTTCATTTGTCAGAAACTGAAGTTTCCAAACAACCTTAATGTATAGAATTATATTCCATATAACGTTTTTTTGTCAATAATTTTTCCGGTAAATAGTGAAAATTAATTTTTAATTAAATGTTGAAAATATGACACATAACCGTTATTATAAACTTTATTCTTAAACGCCGCTAACATTCAACGTAGCGAAATAATCCTTTATTGTCTCAGGCCGGCGTATCTGTACAACAGAACCGTCTTGGCGCAGAAGTAGCTCGCCGCAGCGGAGTTTGCCGTTGTAGTTGAAGCCCATCGCTCTTCCGTGAGCGCCTGCGTCGTGAATGACAACAAAGTCTCCTGCTCCGCCGTCGGCGGCAACGTCTATCTTGGGCAATTTTCTTTGAACGGCGAACTTGTCGTTGTTTTCACACAGACTGCCCACCACGTCGTAAGTTTCGGACAACGGAGCGTTTTCCTTGCCGGGGATTGTTATGTGATGATATGCGCCGTATAGGGCTGGACGCATTAGGTCAGCCATGCAGGCGTCCAAAGCGATGTAGTTGCGGTAGATTTCTTTTTTGTGAACCGCGCGGGCTACAAGCCAGCCGTAGGGACCGGTTACCACCCTGCCCCACTCGGTGCGGATGTTCATCGGGTCAAGTCCTGCGGGCTTGATGATCTCGTTGTACGCTTTTTGAATTCCGGCAACCAAAACTTGATAATCTACGGCTTCTTGTTCGGGCTTGTAGGGAATACCTACGCCGCCGCCTAAATTGATAAACTCAAGACGCACTCCGGCTTTTTCCTTTATTTCGACGGCAAGCTCAAAAAGCATTCTCGCAGTCTCAATGTGATACGGAACGGAAAGCTCATTGGAAGCGACCATTGTGTGCAGTGCGAAACGCTTTACTCCCTTTTCCTTGCAAACCGAATATCCCTTAATGAGCCGATCCCGTGTAAAGCCGTACTTTGCCTCTTCGGGCTTGCCGATTATGGCGTTGCCTTCCTTGAGGGGACCGGGGTTGTAGCGGAAAGAAATTAATTCGGGCAAACCGCGCCATGCATACATGGCGGCCGTTTTTTCCAAAAACTCAATGTGGGTGTAATCGTCCAAATTGATAACAGCGCCTAAGTTTTTTGCGGCTTCATATTCGCTTGCAGGCGTTTCGTTGGAAGTGAGCATGATGTCCTCGCCCTTCATGCCTGCCATGTCGGCTAACAACAGTTCGGGGTAACTGGAGCAATCAGCGCCGAAGCCTTCTGCGGCGAGTATCTTGAGTATGTAGGGGTTGGGCAGAGCTTTCACCGCAAAATGGTTTTTGTAAGAAGGGAAAACCGAAAACGCCGACTTGATTCGGCGGACATTTTCGATTATCGCTTTTTCATCATAAATGTAAAACGGCGTCGGGTACTGATGCGCTGTTTTTTCAAGCGCAGTCTTGTCCAACGGAAAATTCTTTTGACTCATTTTAGCTTATGTATCCCTTGTGCTTTAATAGTTCCGCATTCAAAATGCCGCCGCCTGCCGCTCCCCGTACTGTGTTATGTGAAACCGCCGCAAAGCGGATATCAAACACATTGCACGGACGAAGCCGCCCGACAACAACCGCCATCGCCTTGTCGGCGTCACGGTCTTTGCTCGGCTGAGGGCGATTTTCTTCCTCACGGTAAATAATCGGCTGCTTGGGCGCAAAGGGCAAATCCGCCTCTTGCGGCAGTCCCTTGTAAGCCGCCCAAATTGATTTTATTTCTTCCAAAGACGGCTTCTTGGCGGCGAACTCCAGCGAAACGCAAGCCGTATGTCCGTCCCTTACAGGCACTCTGTTACAGTGAGCGGAAATTTTGGGAAACTCGGCGTTCTTAAATGCGCCGTTTTCTATAGTACCGAAAATCTTAAGCGGTTCTTTTTCGGACTTCTCTTCTTCGCCGCCTATATATGGAACGATGTTATCAACTATGTCGAGAGACGGCACACCGGGATAGCCCGCGCCTGAAACCGCCTGCATTGTAGACACGATGATCCTCTGCGCCGAGTAACCTGCCAGCGCGAGAGCGTGAATTGGCTTCATATAACTTTGTATCGAACAGTTGGGTTTTACGGCTATAAAACCTCTATCCCAGCCGCGCGCTTTCTTTTGCAGTGGAATAATGTCGGCATGCTCTGGATTTATTTCGGCGATTAAGACCGGAACATCGCTTGTCCAGCGGTGAGCCGATGCGTTTGAGATTACGGGAATACCTGCCGAGGCGTATGCTTCTTCAAGGGCACGGGTTTCGTCCTTGCCCATTTCGAGAGCGGAAAACACAAAAGAACATTCGCCTTTTTTGAAAGCCGCAACAGCTCGGCTCACGTCGTTGGCGTCCTCTACCATAATTGCGCCGACATGAGGAGCGTAAGTTTTTGTCAACTGCCATCTTCCCAAAACCGCTTCGGAATATTTTTTTCCCGCGCTCCTCGGCGAGGCTGCCGCATAGCGTACCTCAAACCAGGGGTGATCGTTGAGAAGGGCGATATACTGCTGACCGACCATGCCGGTCGCGCCCAAAATGCCTACCGGAATCTTTGCCATAACTTGCTCCTTTTTTATGAAAATCGAAAATTGCGAACAACTCTATTATTTGTTTAAAATGAAAATTATTTCAACATCCCCATTAGGCAGTTTAGTTTTTACCGCCGCCGGAAGATGAAGGATTAACTCTTTCACCGGATAAACCTGCGCCCACAGGAGCGGCTACCGATGTATTTTTTATATTTTCAACATAATTTAAAATATTCCCATTCGCGTCAATTGAACCTCTAAAACCGGCAGGGATATTTAATGAAAGGCCGTTCAAGCTTTTCCAGTTTACAGTTCCTTCAATTACATCAAGATTATGAGTGTCCATCTCGAAAATTGTCCCGCGTACGGAAGCGGCGGCGTTGGAGCTTTGAACTGTCGTGTTCGCCCTTGTTCCGGCAGGAGGTTTTACATCAACCCTGATTCTTCCTGCTTGCAGATTAATATTTAAATTTCCGTTATTTTGTGAATTGTTTGTTTCCGCAAAAGAAAGCCGGGTTAACGGATATAAGGTAATTAACGTACTTTCAACTTCTATAATTGCGGTGCTTCCAAATCCGGTTGATACAATTGTATTTTGAGCGACTTCATTGCCGGTTTTTGCCGGAATAAATCCCGAAGACCCTGCCGGTTTTAATTCTACAGAGCCGGTAAACTCACGGATTATTCCTGTCTGTGAATAAGAATTAACAGCCAAAAAAACCAAAAATAAAAAAAATGTCGTTCTCATATTCCCCAACCTTTTAAAACAAATGTATGTATTATAGACTGCCTAACAAATCAATTAACTTAAACCAAAGGCTCTTTGCAATCCGTTTAAATAAAACATGCCCATTCTGTCATAGCAATGCCAGGATAGCAGTTATATTAATTTTCCAGAGAGTTTTTCCGTCTTTCATGACATTACCCATAGAAGGCAGGAACGCTCCGCCGCCGACCTTAAGCTGAAGATCGGAAAACGGACTCCATGTAAATCCGGCATATATCTCGCCTCCCAGCAGTTTATTGTCTGTATTTTCATCCGCTGTAAAATAATTTGCGGTTACCGAATCATTGCTGATAAAGTATAAAGCGGAAAAATTAAACCCGAATGATTTTATAAACCGCGCTGAATAATCCAGCCCCATAACAGTAAGCCCGGTCATCTTTGCCTTGAATATCTCTCCGTAGTATTTTGTAGTAACCGGAATAAACGCTCCGATAAGATCATTTACCGCTCCTGTTGTATAACGTCCTGTAAACGAAAGGGTATTGCTGAAATTTACAGGCAGCGTCAGGTAAAGCCCGACTTCGCCTGTAAACGCAAGTTTAAATTCATCATCAATTACTTTATTATTTTGAGTGTCTGTTGTGAAATTTACTTTTTTCACTTGGGCCGCTTCCACGCTGCCGCCTGCTTCAAATAAAAATCCCTTTATCGGTATGCCTGCCTTTAGAATAAAATATTGATTGTGATATTTACCGTCTCCTTTTGTCATGTCCAATTGTCCGAGGACTGCGGTATTTAACTGCAAAAAATTACCGACAGAAGGATGCTCCCACGAAAGAGACGCAAGGAAACGCCCGGGAGCGAAATAGGTGTTGAAAAAATCTCCGTAATCAAGAGCGGAATCATACAACTTTTGATCCTCCGCTGTCATGATAATATTCGCGTTTTTTTTATACTGGCCTCCCGTGTACCACGCGCCGAATCCAAAATGCCCCGCGGAAGATGCATGTGTAAATTGAAAGCCGTCAAAAATCCCGTCGGCAATAAAGGGAATCGGAGCTGAATAATTTATACGGCCTATTTTTATTCCGAACGATCCGGAATGAAAAGCCAATTCGGTACGCAGAAGTTCAGGAAAAAAATAAATATCGCCTTTTTCATTATACTCAAAAGTCATTGAAGCTGACGTAAAGAAACTGCCAGTTTCGCCTATCAAAAAAGAAAAACGCGGAACTAAACTTGCGCCGTATTCATAGAAATTATCATCATCTCCGGAATTGCCGTATCCGCCGTATTGATTTAGTATAAGTCCGAAATCAGCGGCATTAAGAAATGAGGATAAAAGCAATAAACATATTAATAATAAAATCCTAAAACGCGCGTTTCTCATTTCAGTCCTCCGATATGATGATTTCTACACGTCTGTTAGCTGCCATTCCCTGCGGGGTTGTGTTAGTTGCTACCGGACGATCTGCGCCGTAACTTACCGTAGTTATATTGGCCGCGTTTACCGCTCCGAGTGAAATCAGATAATATGCAACATTTTGGGCCCTTTTTATTGAAATAATAGTACGCCCCGCTCTTGTACCGGCAAGAGCGGTATGGCCGTTTATTATCAGCTTTACTCCCGGCATATTTCTTAAAGTACCGGCAATTTCCCTGAGTTTTGCTTTTTCGGATTCACGGAGTTCGGTGCTGTTATTTATGAACATGATAACAGGAAGCTTAATATCACGGCGGGGAATTGTAATTGTTCCTGTTACCGGCTGGACGGTCTGCTGACTGGTCGTTTCTTCTGCGGTTTGTTCATTTTGCTGACGGGCCGCATCTTGCGCGGCTAATTCCGCTTCGCGGCGGGCTTCTTCTTCCCTTTGAGCCGCCAACTCGGCCTCACGGCGGGCGGCATCTAGTTCGTCTTGGTCATTCTGATCACGTTCTGCCTCTCTTTGAGCCGCTAATTCCGCTTCGCGGCGGGCCGCAGCCTCCCTTTGAGCGGCTAACTCAGCTTCACGGCGCGCGGCATCTTGCGCGGCTTGATCATCCGCCAATGTATCTTCCTGTACGGGGTTTATATCGCGCTCACTTAAAACACTGGAAACAATAAAAAGCAGCAATTCACCGCGGACATCCATAGCAGGGTCTGTTCTGCCCTGAATATGATTGAGATACACCAATTCTCGGTAAGCATAGTGAGAATTATTGGTTATAGAATAAAAAATACCGCCCTTAATATCAAAAGCATTCAAAATTAACAGAGAAATATCGTCCAGTCTCGCGTTTTGATCCGCGGATACTTTATCCGGAAGCCAATTATTTTCCACTGCGTACTCAAAAGCCTCCTGAATATCGTAGGTTGCCATTTTACCGGAAGCCTCAAGTATAAAACGGGACGCCTGCGCATAAGTAACCGCCCTTGCCGCAAGCAGGTTTTCAATCTCTTCCGCGGCGGACTGAGCGTACAATCCTGCACAAAAAGCCAATAAAATGGAAATCAGAAAAAATTGCTTCATTAAAGATATTATAATAAATTCATTATGCAAAAATCAAATTTGACAGTATTTTACGGATATAATAAATCAACACTTACTCCAAGACTCCATATTTCAAAATCGTAAACGAGAGCTAGTGAATAACTCTCATCTGATGTTTTAAATCTATTGAAACTAAAACACTTTGAGGCTTTTGGACTTATTGATTGTGTATAGTGGGACATTATCATCTGACGGCGTATTTTTGTCAATGGGTAAAAAACTCTTCACGTGACAACTCCTGCTTAAAAGGTAAGCTTAATGAAAATCTCCCCACCGTTTTCCTGTCTCTACGCTTACGCGCAGCGGTATAAGCAAGGATGCCGCCTGTTCCATTTCCGTCTTGATAAGTTTTGTTGTTTCGGCGGCTTCTTCCTCCGGACATTCAAGGATCAGCTCATCGTGAACCTGAAGCAACAGCCGCGCTTTGCTTTTTTCCGAGGTCAGCCTTTTGTCCAGTTTGAGCATCGCGGTTTTTACAATATCAGCAGCCGAACCTTGAACCGGCGTGTTGATTGTAATGCGTTCGGCGGCGGCTTTTTCGGTTTTGTTGTTTGAATTAATTGTCGGAATATAACGGCGGCGGCCGGAAATTGTCGTAACATATCCGTTCTGTTCCGTTTTCTTTATCGTATCTTCTATAAACTGCCTGACGCCGGAATATGTATTAAAATAGGCATTGATAAAATTCGCCGCGTCGCTTCTGCTGATGTTTAACTCATTGGCAAGGCGGAAAGCGCTCATCCCGTATATCACTCCAAAGTTTATGGTTTTTGCCATGCGTCTCTGTTCGCTTTTCACTTCGCTTTCATCAATGCCGAAGATCAGCGACGCGGTGCGGGCATGAACGTCTTTGTCATCTTTAAACGCGGAGATAAGGTTTTCATCTTTGGAAAGGTGGGCAAGCACAACAAGCTCTATCTGGCTGTAGTCGGCGGAAATTAATAGACAGCCGTTCTTTGCCGTAAAAGCCTCCCGTATGCGCCGCCCTTCTTCCGTACGGATCGGGATATTCTGAAGGTTAGGTTCGCGGCTGGAAAGGCGGCCTGTAGCGGTTCCGGTCTGCACAAAACTGGTATGCAGCCGCCCTTCGCTGTCTGTCATGTCGGCTAACGTATCAACATAGGTTGACTTTAATTTTGACAGGGTGCGGTGGCGGAGGATAAGGGCTGGAACGGGGTCTTCTCTTGCAAGTTCTTCCAGGGCAGCCGCGTCTGTGGAATAGCCTGTTTTTGTCTTTTTGCCGGGGGTAAGTTTACGCTCCGTAAAAAGCACTTCCTGAAGCTGTTTGGTCGAAGAAAGATTAAACTCATGCCCTACAATTTTCCATGTTTCCCCTTGAATCTGATCCAGATCAATCGCAAGTTCCTTTCCGTATTCAACCAGAGCTTTTGGCTCGATTTTAATTCCTTCGCCTTCCATTTCCGCAAGAATGGGAAGCAGAGGCATTTCCATATTTTCAAAAAGAGCCAGCGCCTGCGTTTTATCAAGTACAGGTTCAAGGTAATGTTTTAGCCTGATGCAATAGTCCGCGTCTTCGCCCGAATAACGCGCAGCGGTTTCCAGCGGCGTTTCCGCAAAAGTGCCGCCTTTCGCAACTATGTCAGCGTACTTTATGGGCGTACAGTCAAAAGTGTAGGAAACAAGCGAATCCAATGAATAGCTTCCGCGTTCCGGATCAACAAGCCACGCCGCTATCATAGTATCCCAAACCCTGCATTGCCAGCGGCTGATTCCCCATCCTCGGCTCACTTTGTAGTCAAACTTTGCGTTATGTGCAACAATTGTCATTTCGACGTCTGAGAGCAGAGGGGAAAGAATTGCGCGCGCTTTTTCCGGATCGATAAAAACAGACGGCGCATTTTTAATATCATGAGGCGCGACCGGAACATAAAAAGCCTCTTTTGGCTTTAACGCGAGTGAAATGCCGATTGGGTGCGAATTCCACGCGTCAAGAGAATCGGTTTCAAAATCAAGCGCAAGGAGTTTTTGCTTTTTTGCCTTTTCAAGTACGGATTTTAGTTCTTCCGGTTCAAGAATTATTTTGTATACTCCGTCTCCAAGCAATGACTGATCCGCGGCGGATGTAAAACTGACCGCCTCTGTTACTTTAGGCGCAGTCTGTTCCGCGCCGGTTTGTACGCTGCCCGAAATATTTTGCGCCGCGGCAGGTTTTGCCTTCGGGTCAAGCTGTTTGGCGCTCTGCCTGATACCTTCGCGGATAAGCACGCTTGCGCCCGCGCTCCGATTTAGATTTTCCGTTGAAAGTTCGTCAATGCTTTTTACAGGCAGTTCCACGTCATTTCGCAGGCGGATAAGAGATTGGGAAAAATAGGCGTCATTTTTTCCTTCCGCGATTTTTTTCCCGACAGAGCCTTCAATAGCGGCAATGTTTTTGTAAATCTCATCAAGAGAGCCGTAACGCGCCATAAGTTTGACCGCCGTTTTGTCGCCTATCCCCTTAACTCCGGGTACATTATCAGAATTGTCGCCTGTAAGAGAAAGCAAATCCAGCACCTTCTCGGGTTCAACGCCCCATTCCGTTTTTACTTTATCCGGGCCGATAAGGTCCCAAACAGGGCCTGACGCTGAAATACCGGCTTCGCTTCTGTTGATTTTTGAGGGACGAAGCTCATAAATGCCTCCGCCGACAAGCTGTAAAAGGTCTTTGTCCGAAGAAAGAATGTAACATCGGCGGTTTTCACTCTTTGCCTTTTCAGCAAGAGTTGCGATTATGTCATCGGCTTCAAAACCGTCAGCTTTCAGGCATTGAATTCCAAGAGCGGTTAAAAATTCTTCAACTAACGGAACTTGCTCATGCAGGTCTTCTGGAGTTTTCTGCCTGTTTGCCTTGTATTCGCTGTACATTTTGTGCCGGAAAGTGGGAGTGCGCGAATCAAAGACAGCGGCAAGGCGCAGGGGTTTTTCCGGCTTTTCTAAAAGTTTTCCATTGTTGTCAGCGGCCGGAGCCCCGTCATCAATCAGTGAAATTACCGTACGGGCGAAGCCGAACAGGGCGGAAACATTCTTCCCCTCGCTGTTTTTTAACGGACGGGTTAAAAACGCAAAATACGAGCGGTAAATTAAGCCGTAGGCGTCAATCAAATAGAGGGAAGGAAGGCCGGATTTGTTCATTTGCCAATATTAACAGAAAAACGGGAGGTTGTCAGGAATTCAAATAAAATGATATAATATGACTGACAAGTCTATTTCTATAATAATAAAGATTAATGAGGATTGAATGAGCGACAGTTCCGGAGACAATAAAAATAAAGGCGGCCCGCAGTTTCCTTTCGGCGGCCCAAACTTCCCCGATTTTAAACCGTTTGGAAAGTGGAAATTCCTCATTATATATATAATTATTTTATTTATCGGAATGAGTCTTTTCAATTATGTGTTTCTTAACAAGGTAAATCCGGCAATTGACTTTTCCGAATTTAAAGAACGTATCGCGGCAGGCGAAATAAAACGCGTTGAATTAACGGACGCGTACTTTACAGGTTACACAAACGCCTCCAAACAGCAGTCTTCAAGGTCTGTTTTATTGCGTTCTTACAGTCCGGCGAATGACAGGGTATACAGAACCGTATCAATTTACGATCCGGATTTCATAAAATTGATGGACGAGAAAAATGTCGCCTACGGCGCGGTTTCACGGGAAGGGAACGCGATACTCAGTTTTATTTTCAGCTGGGTTCTGCCGATTGCTTTCTTTATTTTTATCTGGCGTTTTGTATTTAAGCGATTGGGCAATATGGGAAGCAATGTTCTTTCTGTCGGTCAAAACCGCGCGGTAATTGTAGCCGAAGGCGACGTTATTACCCGTTTCAGCGATGTTGCCGGAGTTGACGAAGCAAAGGAAGAACTTGTTGAAGTTGTCGATTTTTTAAAGAGTCCCCAAAAGTACAAAGAAATAGGCGGCAAGATTCCCAAAGGCGTGCTTCTTGTAGGGCCGCCGGGAACAGGAAAAACCCTGCTTGCGCGGGCTGTGGCGGGAGAAGCGGGCGTTTCATTTTTCCGTATGAGCGGAGCGGACTTTGTAGAAATGTTTGTCGGTGTCGGCGCATCGCGCGTCCGCGATCTTTTCAAGCAGGCAAGAAACAAAGCGCCCTGTATTATTTTTATTGATGAGCTGGACGCTATTGGAAAGAGCAGGATAAACAACATTGCGGGCGGCAACGATGAGCGCGAGCAGACGCTCAATCAACTTCTTGTCGAAATGGACGGTTTTGACGGTACAAGCGGTCTTATCATTCTTGCCGCGACAAACCGTCCCGATGTTTTAGACCCCGCGCTTCTTCGTCCGGGGCGCTTTGACAGGCAGGTGCTTGTGGACAGACCGGACTTAAAAGGCCGCGAAGCTATTTTAAGGATTCATTCAAAACCTGTAAGGCTCGATCCTCTTGTAGACCTTGAAATTGTCGCCCGTGTTACGTCAGGTTTTTCCGGCGCGGACCTTGCCAATATTGTAAACGAAGCCGCGCTTCTTGCTGTAAGGGCGGGGCGGAAGATGGTGACTCAGCGCGATTTTGACGAAGCGATTGAAAAAACAGTTGCCGGTCTTCAAAAGAAAACGAGAGTGCTGAAGCAGGCGGAAAGAAAACTTACCGCATACCACGAAGCCGGTCACGCAATTGTTGCGGCGTTTACGCCCAATTCCGACCCTGTTCAAAAAATTTCGATTATCCCCCGCGGTTATGCGCTTGGCTATACTCTGCAGCTTCCTATCGAGGATCGTTATACCGTTACAAAATCCGATCTTTTGGGAAGGATAGACATTCTTATGGGAGGGCGTATTGCCGAGGAGATGATCTCTGGCGAATATTCCACAGGCGCGGCAAGCGATCTAACCAAAGCTACAGATATTGCCCGCAAAATGATCACCGATTACGGAATGAGCGACCGTTTCGCCAACGTGGCTCTTACCTCAAGGGGAATGAGCATGACAGGGCAGGAAAGGCAGGAGCCGTCATTTCAGCGTGAATATGCCGAAAGCACCCAGCAGTATATAGATGAGGAAATCGCGCGTATTATAGAGAATGAATATGTAAAATCCCAAAAAATTCTTGTTGACCGCCGTAATATTCTTGATAATGTTGCGGCAGCGCTTTTGGAAAAAGAAACTTTGGATGAAAAGGAATTTATTGCGCTTATTAGTTAGAGTCTGTCTATAATGTGGACACTAGTTAGCGCAATATAACGAAACCGCCGACAGGAAGACCGGAACGGAGGGTATTATGAAAAATAAAAAAACAGCGGTATTTTTTTTCTCCGTTGCGGTTTTGTGCGCGGTGTTGGGAGTCGGCTGTTCTAAAGCGGCGGCGCAAGAGCGTCCGCCAGCGCAAGAGGCGGTCCGTCCCTCGGCGCAGACCGGTGCGCCCGCTGTCTACATGACAGACAAAATTACTCCCGAAGGATTGCTTGCCGTTTATGAAGCGCTTGGTCTTCAGGCGAACGGAAATGTGGCGGTCAAAATAAGCACCGGAGAGCCGGGCAACACCCACTACCTTTCGCCTTCGCTAATCAAGAATCTTGTGCAGAAAGTGAACGGCACTATTGTTGAAAGCAACACAGCTTACGGCGGAAGACGCGCAAGCGCCGCCGCGCATTATCAGGTAGCGCGGGATCACGGTTTTACGGCAATCGCGCCCGTAGTGATTTTGGATGAAAGGGCGGACATCAGCATTCCTGTTACAGGCGGCAAACATCTGCGCGAAGACATTGTAGGCGCGCGTTTTAAGGATTTTAATTTTCACATTGTGCTGTCTCATTTTAAAGGGCATCAAATGGGCGGCTTCGGCGGAGCGCTTAAAAATATGTCTATCGGTTACGCGTCGTCAGCCGGCAAATCGTGGATTCATTCGGCTGGAAAAAGGAAAACCGGCATAAGCGGCCCGCAGAACGATTTTCTTGAGTCCATGGCGGAAGCCGCAAAAGCTGTCGCTGACGCCAACAAGGGGAGGATGCTCTACATCAACGTGATGAACAAACTTTCAGTTGACTGCGATTGCAACGGCAGTCCCGCCGCCCCGACAATGGCGGATATCGGCATACTCGCCTCTCTTGATCCTGTCGCCCTCGATCAGGCTTGTGTCGATCTTATTTACAAAGCGCGTGACGGCAAAGATGTTATCGCGCGCATAGAATCGAGGAACGGCCTTTTAACAATAAATCACGCTGAAGCAATAGGATTGGGGAGCAAAACTTACAGGTTAATTCGTATAGACGGCTGATATTTTGCCCTAACACCCTCAGGATACCGTTTACTGCCGCCTGAAAGCCTTTTTAAGCCGTTTATGTCTTGACACCTAATCATTTATGGATTATTTTATATGTAGAGATTTTGATTATTAACCGGTAATCGGTAAGGGGTATAGAATGAGTAAGCTTTTAATAGGCTGCCTTCTTGCCTTACTAACCGGGTTAACTTTAGGCTGGATTATAAGATGGCTTTACGCCAGATTTCAACTTACGGCATCTGAGCAATTTGCAGAACGTATAAAACATGACGCAATAAAAGAAGCTGAGGCCAAAAAGAAGGAGATTCTTCTTGAGGCAAAAGAACAGGTAATCCGTGAACGGAACCAGCAGGAGAGGGAGACTCGGGAACGCAGGGCTGAGTTACAGCGGTATGAACGCCGCGTTGTACAAAAAGAAGAAGTTATAGATAAAAAGACCGCGCATATTGAGCGGACTGAACAGTTATTTGCGGAGAGAGAAAAAAACTTTCAACAGCGCGAAGAATCGCTTTCAAAAGAGGAACAGCGTTACCGTTCAGAACTTGAGCGTATTTCAGGGTTGACAAGCGATGAAGCGAAAGCCCTCATAATTCATGACCTTGAAAACGAGGCAAAACATGACGCGCAATCGCTGATAAACAAAATTGAACAGGAAGCCAATCTGGCCGCTGAAAAAAGGGCCCGCGACATTCTTGTTACTACAATTCAACGGCTGGCAACCGATGTTACAGGCGATGTTACGGTAACTACCGTTACCCTGCCCAATGATGAAATGAAAGGGCGGATAATCGGAAGGGAAGGCCGTAACATACGCACGCTGGAGACCATGACGGGCGCCGACATCATTATTGATGATACGCCTGAAGCGGTGGTAATCTCCTGTTTTGATCCGGTGCGCAGAGAAATCGCGAAAGTGGCGCTGGAACGGCTCATTCTTGACGGGCGGATTCATCCCGCGCGAATCGAAGAAATCGTTGTTAAAGTCAGCAAGGATATTTCCCAGAAAATTTTTGAGGAAGGCGAGAAAGTCCTCTTTGATACAGGCATCCATAATTTTAAGCAGGACGCTGTACGCGCTCTGGGACGGCTTTATTTCCGCACCAGTTACGGGCAGAATGTCCTTCACCACTCAAAGGAAGTTGCGGTTATTGCCGGAATGCTGGCAGCTGAAGTAGGGTGCAACCGCGAACTTGCGAAACGCGCCGCGTTGCTGCACGACATAGGCAAGGGAACTGAATCCGATTCCGATTTGAACCACGCGGAGATCGGCATGGACATGGCGCGTAAAATGGGAGAAGACCCGCGCATTATCAACGCGATAGGCAGCCACCACAACGACATAGAGCCTACCTGTATTGAAGCGGTTATCGTGCAAATCGCCGATGCCATTTCCGCCGCCCGTCCCGGAGCGCGCAAGGAAACTCTCAATAATTACATGAAACGCCTTGAAAACCTTGAAGGCATCGCTTCCGGCTTCAACGGCGTGGAAAAATCCTACGCAGTTCAGGCGGGGCGTGAACTGCGTATCATGGTAAATAATGACGCTGTTGACGATGATCAAACAAAAGAACTTGCAAAAGAAATAGCAAAGAAGATTGAAAACGATCTTCGTTATCCCGGACGCATCAAAATAACGATGATTCGTGAAACGCGGATTACGGAGTACGCAAGGTAAAATACCGGAGCGCGGTTGAACAGGCTTTTCATTTTATGCGGATTGACCTGTTCAACTGAAATATTTCTTGCGCGTCAGATGCCTTTTTTTACAATTCTGATAACTATTTGAGCCGAATGTTTTGCAGCTACGGAAATGAATTCGTTAAAACTTACGGGAGACTCAGTTCCCGCAACATCAGAAAGCGCCCTTATTACCAGAACCGGAACAGAGAAAAGATGGCAGCAATGGGCAATCGCAGCTCCTTCCATTTCAACCGCGGCAATATCCGGAAATACCCGGCGGACTCTTTCAATTTTCTCCGGTTCATGCATGAAAATATCCCCTGAACCTATTAAACCCCGGCAATGGTTAAAAGATGCCGGAAGGATTTTTTCGCTTTTTAGTTCATCAACGGCGTCTTCGGCAAGTTTAATATGTTTTTCCTGTACGGAAAAAATCTGCGGCTGATGGGGAATCTGACCGGGAGCATAGTTAAACGCCGTAACATCAACATCGTGATAAACAAGGCCGTTTGATACAATTGCGTCGCCTACTTTTAAATCCGTTTTAATGCCTCCGGCGGAACCGGTATTGATTACACAGTCCGGTTTAAACTGCTGGATAAGAATCGAACATCCTACAGCGGCATTTACCTTTCCTATGCCGCAGCATAAGAGCGTAACGTCCTTACCTTCAATCTTACCGGTATAGAATTCAAATCCTCCGGTTTTTTGAGTAACATATTTACCCATTGTTTCGCAGAGTAAACTTAACTCTTTTTCCATTGCGGCTATAATACCAATCATAATACATCCGTTATTGTATTTTTTACGAGAATTTTCTCGATTGAGCAGCCTTCATCAGGAGACGGATCGACAATCCCCGGATTCCACACGGTACACCTGTTCCGTCCGCGATCTTTTGAAATATAAAGCGCCTCATCAGCGCGGCGGATTATTGCTGAAACGTCAATATTTGTATTATTATCAAAAGTATAAATCCCAATGCTGATTGTAACAGACGGCAGGGGGACTTCCCATTGAATCTTTATTTGAGAAATATTTGTCCTAAGGCGTTCCGCCACAGTCCATACGGTCGCCTGATCCGTATTCGGCAGAAGGATCGTAAACTCCTCGCCGCCGAACCGGGACGGAATATCCTCTCCGCGAATGCCGTGCCTGATTGTCTGCGCGATTTGCTCTAAAACCTTGTCTCCGGCAAGGTGGCCGTAGGTATCGTTAAAATTTTTAAACCTGTCTACATCCATAACCATTATAGAAGATTTATAGCCGTTACGCTTGGTTCTTGCAAGCTCTTCATCAAGGCGCGCGATGAAAAACCCGTGATTGTAAAGCCCGGTCTTCACATCACGCAGGGAATGTTCATAGTGCAGGTGGTTTTTTATCGCCTGAGATACAAAAGACATCAGCTGCTGAAGAAAATACAATTCATCGTGGTTGTATTCGTTATCCATTATCTTATTGCCGACCAGAATAATTCCGTACAATCCGAACGGACCGAGTATGGGAACGACAATTTCAGCGCCTATATCCCTGTATGGTTTTACGGCTTCATCGTTATTTAATTGGTATGCCAGAAGTTCAAATTGAATCGGTTTGGGATACTGTTTAAAAAACGCTTCAAACGGAGTTATGCAGTCCACATGAAGATCAATGTTAATGGGCTTATAATTCTTGTATGCCCTCATTGTAATGTCTTCTCTGGTCTGAATTGGTTTCCAGATAAAGGTAATAAAAGAAGGTAAAAATTGATCTGAAATTTGATATACAGTAGCGTCCATTATTTGATCAATATTGGTGCTGTTTAAAATATCCAGTCCTCTGGTAAGAATGCTCTTATAATTGCGTACTTCCCAGTTTAAGTAGTTAATATGCTGCCATACGCCTAAATCCTGAAGAAAAGTCTTGTGTTCTTTTACCTGAGGGTGGTCGTCAAAAAAACTGTCATCATCATCTTTCAATATTTCTTCCATAAACCCTCTTTCATGTTACGGAAAAATACTCACTGAAAGGTTTGCGCCATTCAGTATTGGTATCTTTCAATTCACATTCCAAAACTTTTTTTATTACAAAGTTTTTTGTATCCTGCGGGTTATTGTAATGAATTATGCCGAAACGTCCGCCGCCTATGTAGCAAACTGTGTCGTTTTCATCAAGTGTTTCCGTTTTTGAAATTCGTTCAATTACGCAGTCAAAATGCACAGGAAGACCGGTATCTTTATCTGTAATTGCTGTAGTAATGTCGATGATTTGTTTTCCGCACCAGGGGCAGTCGGGAGTAGTAACAGGATTGGAAGGAAGCACGGGCGCTGTCCATTGGGGACGTTCATGCAGACTTATCCGGCTTCTTTCCTGCTTGCCGTCCGGAAAAAGGTTGTCATTTTGTTTTTTTTCGGATTTCTGCGTTTCATCTTTCCGGCCCGAGAAACGATGCCGACTTTTTCTGTTATTTCCGCTTTTTCCGCTGCCGCTCATTACGCCCGCCTTCCATGGAAATTTCCATTATCTCGTTACTTAGAACATAAGCAAGTCTTTGTATAGCGGCGTGCAGATAGTCCTCATCGTGGATGCGCCGCCGTAATAATTCCAGCTTTTTGGAATTTAATGCCTGCTCTGTCATCATACACTCTCCATGAAGGCTGACGCAAGATGGAAAATTGAATTATTTTTAACAAATATTACGTCAAAACGAACTGCCATCTTATTATATTTTCGATTTTCAGACAGAAAAAAATTAGCGGTTTTGATGATTTTCCTCTGTTTCCTTTTATCAATACTGTACCGGAGGTCTTCCATGCCATAGGCAGACCAGGCTTTTACCTCTGTAAAAACGACAGTTTCTCCGTCTAAAGCGACAATATCAATCTCACCGTACTTTGAACGGAAATTTTTAGCTAAAATTTTCATTCCTGCGGCTTCAAGAGCGGCGGCAGCCTGTTCTTCGCCTTTTTTCCCCCTGGCAGTATTATCTGTTTGTATCATTTATGATTTGCCGGGTCTATTGCGTTTTTAATATAGAGTGTCTTTACAATCAAAAGATCGATTGTCTGCGGGTTTCTGGTGTCAAGCGCCTTTCCTTTTTCATCCCTCAGCAATTGAATTACCGGCCGCATAGGGGCGTCTGTATGTACGCTGATAACCCTGGCAATAGCGCTGTTGTTAAGTTCTACAATTGAACCTATCGGATAAATTCCCATTATTTTGGTAAAAACATGGATAACCGCGGGATCAAAACGCCGCGCATTATCAGCCATCAGATTTTTTAACGCCTGGTATCCTGTCAGTGAATTTCTGTAGGATTTTTTGCTGACCATAGCCTCAAAGGCGTCGGCTACAGATACAATCCTCGCGCCTATATCAATTTCAGGCCCGTTAACATGATTAGGATATCCCTTGCCGTCCCATCGTTCATGATGCTGAAGGGCAATCACTTCAACATCATGAGAGCCGAAGAGTTCTTTGGCAATTATTTTTGATGTATGCAATGGGTGGCTCTTTATCTGTTCGGTTTCCGCTTCGGAAAGCCCGCCTTTTTTTTCGGTAATTCCTTTTGAAAGCCTGAGCATGCCGACATCATGAAGCAGAGCCGCTACAACAATATTCGGAATTTTATGCATAGTCAGGCCGAATTCTTGGGCCATAAGCGCGGAAAGAATAGCTGTATTTACGGAGCTTTTTGCCAATTCATGCCCTGATACCTCGCCGCCCAGAATATAATCAATATAATTATCCCGATAATCACGTAAATCTTTTATTAATTGGTCGCAGATACTGTCAACCAAATGAATATCCGCATCCGAGCTTGTTTTTATTTCGTTAAATACATAGTTTAATTTTTCAATAAGGTTTTTATATGCGCGGTAAGGGCCGGAATTTTGTTTTACATCGGTAATTGAAAATTTAATAGGCTCTTTTTGTATAACTGTATTTTCTTTAACAACTTCTGCCGCGGGAGTTATTTCTTTTTTTGCAGCAACAGGCGGCGTTTCTTCTTTAACTGCGGCAGGCGGCATTTTTTCTCCATCTTCCAGAATAGTTCCTTCAGTCCTTACTTCTTCAATACCGGATGAAACAAGAAAAGCTATATCTTTTTCACGCAGGGGAACCATCTTCGGCACTAATAAATATTCGCCTTCCGAATATACAGGGGCTGTAAAAATCTGACCCGGCTTTAAATCGTAGATATTTATCAAATTCATCCAAAGTATCCTTAGTACGCAGAAACAATGACAGTGAAGCGCTTGATGAGTTAAAAGTTTCCCTTATAAGTATCGGCTAAAAAGGAGAAAATAAAAAGATTGTTTTTATACTAAAATTGAAAATCTACACTTCAGCATCTGACGCTGTAGCGGGAACTTGAACGCCTTTTGCAGGTTTTTTCTTGATGATAAGTTCCCTGATTTTAGCTCCCTTACCGATCTTTTCACGTATATAGTAAAGTTTTGCCCGCCTGACTTTTCCGGGACGCACAATTTCCACCTTTACAATACGCGGTGAATGTATCGGGAACACTCTTTCGACGCCGACGCCGTAGGATATTTTCCGTACCGTAAAAGTTTTTCCCACTTTGGAATTTTTCATGGCAATAACAAGGCCCTCATAAATCTGAACGCGCTCGGTCTTACCTTCTACAATCTTGAAATAAACCTTAACTGTATCTCCGACTTTAAACTGGTCGGGTTCTTGTTTCATCTGGGCGGCTTCAATAGCTTGAATTTCGTTCATAATTTTCTCCTTCAATCTTGTCTGACCGTTTTTATTTACTCAGACGATCTATAATATTATTAATCTCATCGTTAAAAATCCCAAGTTCTTTGCCCTTTTTTATCAGATCAGGTCTTTGTTTTAGGGTTTTTTCCACCCTTTTTTCAAGCCGCCAAAGACGTATCTGCTCATGATGCCCGGACATAAGCACTTCAGGAACTTTCATTGTATCAAAAACTTCAGGACGTGTAAACTGGGGGTACTCCAAAAGTCCGCCGGAAAAACTTTCTTCCGAAAGGGAATCCGCGCATATTACATTGTCAACCAGCCTGTATGTCGCGTCAATTACAGCCAGAGCCGCCGTTTCGCCGGAAGAAAGAACATAATCCCCAATTGAGATTTCATCATCAACATAACGATCTATAATGCGCTGGTCAATACCTTCGTAACGTCCGCAGATCAAGATCAATTCACTTTCCGCGGCAAATTCATGCGCCGTCTCCTGATTAAATAACCTGCCGGAAGGAGAAAGGTATATTACACGGGGTCTTTTGCATGAGGTGGAAGACGGCAGAACGGATTTTATCGCTGAATCAAGCGGCTCCGGCAGCATTAACATACCCGGTCCGCCGCCGTAGGGCGCGTCATCGCAGGTTTTATGCTTGTCAAAGGCAAAGTCTCGAATGTTTACCGCTTTATATTCAATTATTCCCTGCTTAATTGCCTTTGCCATGATGGAATTCGAAAAAAAAGCATCGGTTATTTCCGGAAATAGAGTTAAAACTGTGTATTTCATTCAAGTATCCAGGTATTTTGAAGAATTAGCCTGCCCTTTTTCGGGTCAATCTCTGAAAAAAACTCCCGTCTGAAAGGGACAAGGCGCACTTCTCCGGTTGAAAGTTTAATCTCAGCCAATTCCCCGCCTCCGCCTTCGATTATATCCGTAAGAACGCCTATGGTTTCGCCGTTTTTAATGATTACCGGTAATCCTTTTAAGTCTTCGATATAAAATTCATCTTCTCCAAGCGGCGCCGCATATTCACGTCCGGCAAGAAGTTGAGCTCCGGATAGGGTTTTCGCTTTTTCAGGGCTGTCGATGCCTTCAAAACGCATCAATACGGAGGGCGGAGCGGGAGTAATTTCCGCGATTTTAACGAACCGCTCTTTCTTGTCCTTGTTTATTATAACCGATTCCAGTTTTAGCAGATGTTCAATTTCTCCTGAACAGGGATGGATTTTAACAAAACCTTTAACCCCAAAAGGAGAGCCGACCAGAGCGATAATGAACTTTTCAGTCACTTTTTCAAGCTGCTGTTTTCAGTCCAATATTTCCAGAACTGTATGTTTACCCGTCCTGGCGCTTGCCGCATGGAGTACCGTCCTGATAGCTTTGACAATCCGGCCGTGTTTGCCGATTACCTTGCCGATATCGCTTTCCGCAACCCGTAATTCCAAAATTGTAGATTTTTCTCCTTCTACAATGCTTACCTGCACCTGGGCAGTATCATCAACCAGTGATTTTACAATATATTCAATAAGGTCTTTTTCCATTTTTGATACCTTTGACCGGCTGGTTAATCGTTGAATCTACAGCCATGTTATTTTTAGTTTGGGTGATTATTTTACAGCAACGTTCTTTTTATTGAAGATTCTGCGTACTGTATCTGAAACGATAGCGCCTTTAGCCAGCCATGCTTTGGCTTTTTCGGCGTCAAAGTCAATTTGTTTGTCTTCCACCTCGATAGGATGATAATAACCAAGTTCATCAATGGTTTTACCGTCCCTCGGCGCTTGTTTATCAATAACCACAATGCGGTAATAGGGCCGCTTCTTAGTTCCGAATCTCTTGAGCCGTATAGTTGCGCTCATATTTTGTCCTCCGAAGTCTGACAGTATGAATTTTCGCAGCGGTTCAGACACACCGCCATCGTAAAGAAAGTGTAGTGATTTTACAGGACTTTGACAAGCCTTATCTCATTAATGCGCGCGGATTAACTGTAACCCCGTTTTTATACACCATAAAGTGCAGATGAGGTCCTGTACTTAAGCCTGTGCTGCCGACTTCGCCGACCAGTTCTCCCTGAGCTACATAAGCGCCTGTTCTTGTCCTGATTACGCTCATGTGTCCGTAAAGCGTCCTGTAACCCGAGTGGTGGTTAATAATGACGTAATTTCCCAAAACATTATCGTACCCCACCTGGCTGACACGGCCCGCCATTGCCGCTTTAATCGGAGTGCCTGTACTTCCTCTTATATCAAGACCTGTGTGAAATTGACTGCGGCTGCCGTTAAACGGGTCTCTTCTGTAGCCGTACGGAGAAGTTATCACGCCGTGTATGGGCCATATAAACAGGTCGCCGTTAATTTCCTGAAGACTGATCCGATCCAGTTTGGCTCCCGGAATAAAAAGGTCTTTTCCGGCTACGATATTTTCCGAAAAAAGCTCGTTTACAGTTTGAATGGCTTTTGCGTCAGCCGAATATTTTTCAGCTATTGAATTTAAGGTTTCTCCGTTTTTTACTGTATGTAAAATTCCGTCCTGATTTGGGATTTTTAAAACCTTCCCGATTTGCAAAAGGCGTGAATTTGTTATTTTATTTATGGATATTATTGTGTCCTGGTTAAGGCCCAAATTTACAGCAAGCACGCTGATGTTATCGCCGCTTTTTACTGTATGGGAGTCGTAAAAAAGAATGCGTGATTTTATCAGCGATTCTTCCTCAAGCGTACTGTCCCATGAATCAGGCGAAAAACCGGTTTGATCGCCTGAAACCGGCTCTTCATACAAAACTCCCCCTCCTATACCGTATTCGGAGGCGGAAGGTTCATGTTTTTTTAAGTAAATCGGTTTAAATACTAAAAAAATGAGGCATAATATGACCGCAAGCCTGAATGTATTCCTTCCGTTTACTATTTTTTGAAGAGCCATAATTAAATTGTATAACAATTATTTTATAAACGCAATATTTTACGGTAAATCGTCATTTTCCAGCATTTTAAGTAAATCCCGAATCTCCGCCGCTTGTTCGTATTCTTCTTCGGCGACTGCCTGTTCAAGCTGTTCTCTCAATGACCTGTGCCTGTCCGGCGAATCAGTCAAAGTTTCTTCCTCAAGCTCGCTTATAAAGAAATTCAAGGGAACGCCTGTCTGTTCAATAACTGTTGAATCTATAAAAATGGGACATTTTACCCTTGTGGAAATCGCGAATGCGTCAGAAGGACGGCTTTCAAGAATTAGCGGGTTTTCGTTTGTAAATTCGCCGCCGATTATTATCATACGGGCGTGAAAAACATCGTCTTTAATCTCATAAACCTCGATCCTTTTGATTGACAGGTTTACTTTTGAGAGCATATTCAGAAACAGATCGTGGGTATAGGGGCGGGGCAGTTTCATCCCTTCCTTGCCAATTAAAATTGACTGCATTTCCAGAGTTCCGATAAAAACAGGTACGGCGATATCCTTATTTCTTGGTTTAAGAAGCAGCGCGTTTCCATGGCTTGTTTTTAGAATAGACCATATTTCACTTATCACCATATTTTTCATTTGTTTTTCCTCCAACCGGCCTAACTGATCAAATCAATAAAGCCGTTAAGCAAATCACGGCCCTCTTTTTTTGCCGGAATACCGGCATATTGTTCGCTTTTAAAAAATACGCGCGCATCATTAATAAGAGACAGGGCTTTTTCTTCCGCTTCCTTTAAAATTCCGGCTTCCGTTATTAATTTAATTACTTCATTTACTTCCGGTACGGCTATTCCCTTTATTTTCGCCTCGTAAAAACAACGTGAAATTTTTTCCTTCTGTTTTGGGTGTTTTTTCAAGTATAAAATTACAGGAAGGCTTTTTTTCCCTTCCACTATGTCATCTCCGCGTTTTTTACCTAAAATACCGGTAGTAAGGTTTCTTATGTCATCCAGTATTTGAAAACCTATTCCCAGTTTTTCCGTAACTTCGCCTGACACCTGCGCCGCTTCCTGTGAACCGCCTGCGGCATATACTCCCAACTCTGTTGCAAGGCGGGCAAGACTGCCTGTTTTAAGCGTACACATATAATAGTATTCATCCATATCCGGAATAAAGTTAATATCACGATGCCAGCTTATATCTATAGCCTGTCCAAGGTGGAGGCGGCGCATATACTCCGACCATATTCTATAGATTTGCTCTTTATTTTCTCCCTTATAGGATTCAATACAGCACAATGATAAAAAGTATAAAAATGAGCCTGAATTAATAGCGGTGTCGGTTCCGTATATTGTATGAATTGCGGGTCTTCCCCGGCGCTGGCCGGAATTATCTTCAATGTCGTCGTGGATTAAACTTGCATTATGGGAAAATTCCACAAGCGGCGCCAGCGGCAGAGCGGCATCCGCGCCTCCGAGCGTTTCACAGACAAGCGTCATCAAAAGAGGACGCCATCTTTTTCCGCCCCTTGAAAGCATATCCTTAAGCGGAGTAAAAAGAGCGTCAAAGGATGCGGAACTGCAAACGGCGTTTTTTTCTTTTTCAATACCGGAGAAAATGTTATTCTTCCAGTCTGAGTTCCTGTCTGACGGCAGCCAGTGTTCAAGTTCGGCTTCTATTTTTTTTATCCTTTGTGTATACTCGTTATCCATATTACTAGTATACAGGGAAAAAATGGCGGATTACAAGAAACCTGATTATTGGCAGCAGAAAGCGCGCAAAGAAGGATACCCCGCCCGTTCAGTGTACAAGATTAAGGAAATTGATGAAAAATTCGGTTTTTTTAAAAATACCGGGGGAAAAAATTCCCTTCGTATACTGGACATCGGAGCGGCTCCGGGCAGCTGGAGTCTTTATGCGCTCCGTAAAATGAACGGGAACGGCTTTCTTGCCGCTGTCGACCTTTCGCTCCTTTCCCGCGAATTTGACAAAGGGCTGTTTGAAGGAGAAAATTTTTTCTTTGTTCAGGGCGATATTAATTCTGACGAAATCCGCCGGAAGCTTTTGTCAAAAGGCCCTTATTCAACGATAATCAGCGACGCCGCTCCGGCAACCACAGGAAACCACACAGTAGACTCCGCCCGTTCCTTGCAGCTAGCGGAAGAAGTGATTAATTACGCTGAAAACGCCCTTTACGCGGGCGGTAATCTTGCGGTTAAGGTGTTTCAGGGCGGCGACAGCGCTGTTCTTTTAAAACGCATAAAAACGCTCTTTAAAACAGCGAAAAGTTTTAAACCGCAGGCTTGCCGCAATGAATCTGTTGAAACATACTTTATCGGGCTGGAAAAAATTACAAACGGTACGGGATAAAGTAACTGTACCGGCCTTGCGGACAGGCAATAAATTCGGCGTAATACTTACATTCTGTAAGATAATAAGTTATAATTGTATCCAGATAAATTAAGGGGTAAGTTATGATTATTTTAACGTTAAATTGCGGTTCTTCTTCCGCAAAATATCAGGTATTCAATTGGGAAACCAAGGATATTCTTGCGGTTGGCATTGTAGAAAAGGTAACTATCGGCGGTTCTTTCATTTCCCATAGGGCGAAAGGCAGGGACGAAGTTGTTTTTAATCATGACTGTCCCACTCATACAGACGCGATTGAACTTATTATAAAAACACTCACTGATAAAGAGACCGGCGTTATTGACGATATGTCCGTAATCAAAGCCGTCGGCCATCGTGTACTGCACGGCGGCATGAAATTTACAAAAAGCGTAATTGTAAACGATGCGGCAATGGCAGCCTTTAACGAAGTTAAGGATTTGGGGCCGCTTCACAATCCCGCTAACATTATGGGAATTGAAGCCGCTCAAAAAGTGCTTCCCAATGTGCCTCACTGCGCAATTATGGATACCGCATGGCATCAGACAATGCCGCCGGAAACCTATATGTACGCTGTGCCTGAGGAATGGTACGAAAAATATCAGGTGCGCCGTTACGGTTTTCACGGTACAAGTTTTCTGTACACAGCAAAACGCGCTGCGGTTCTTCTGGGGCAGGACCCGTTTAAAACAAATGTGATAATCTGCCACATAGGCAACGGCGCTTCGGTAAACGCGGTAAAAAACGGATGTTCTTTTGACACGTCAATGGGGATAACGCCTCTTGAGGGCCTCGTAATGGGTACGCGCTCCGGCGACATTGACGCGGCTCTTCCTTTTTATGTAATGCGGAAAACCGGCATGGGAGCCGCCGAGATTGAAAGCGTACTGAACAAAAAATCGGGATTACTCGGATTGACAGGCAAATACGCCGACAGGCGCGATATTCAGGCCGCCGCGGTTTCCGGCGACAAACAGGCGCTGCTTGCCCAGTATATAGAAGCTCACCGTGTTAAAAAATACATAGGCGCGTATCAGGCTGTTCTTGGCAGGGTAGACGCGCTTGTGCTTACAGCCGGCGTAGGTGAGTTTGCCTGGTTTATGCGGGAAAAAATTCTCGACGGTCTTGACGGCATAGGAATAGTTTTCGATCCGCGTAAGAACAAATTATCTTGTACAAGAAATACGGAAACCCTAATCAGCAAACCGGAATCGAAGATACCGATTTTTATTATCCCTACAGACGAAGAACTTGTAATGACGGAAGACGCTTTCGCGCTTATGAAGGGCGCTTATGATATTCATACCCGTTTTACCTATTCTTTCCAGAGCAAAGATTATGTAAACAAGGGACGCGCGGAAGGGCTTAAACACGAATTGATAAAGAATCCTGAATTAGCGGAGATTATTGCTTTACCAAAATGACAGAAATGCTTTGCATCGGTAACCCGATGGTTGATGTTTTTATAAAAATGGACAAGGTTCTCGCAAAAAAGTACGGTATAAATGACGCGGTTCAGAACATCAGCTCCGAACAGGCGGAATCGATCTTAAAAGAACCTTCAATTAATTTTAATTTAGCGGACTCGGTAAAAAGCTCCGGCGGCGGCGCAGCCAATGTTGCGAAGATAGCCGCAATACTTGGAATGGACGCGGCTTTTATCGGCTGCACGGGGCAGGACGAGCTTGCGGAAATTTTTGAAGAAGAGATGACAAAAGCCGGAGTTTCCGTGAACCTTATAAAAACAAACGAAAAGACCGGTTTGTGCTTTGCGTGCGATGTAGAGGGTGAACTGCGGTTTGCCGCCAGTCAGGGCGCGGCGCTTGAGTTAAATGAATCCCACATTACCGAAAAACTGATAACCAGCGCGGAAACGCTGGTTTTGGACGGATACATTCTTGACCGCCGCTCGTTGGTACAGCATATTTTATTGATGGCAAGCCACAAAGGGATTCCTGTAGCTTTGGACGCGGCTTCTGTTTTACAGGTACGAAGCAAAGCTGAAGAGATTCTCACTTACAGCCGCGGTTATCCCCTGTTTGTTTTTATGAATGCCGATGAAACTATAACTTTTTATAATACGATCAGAAAAACCGTTGATGAAGAATTTCCCGTAACAGAGAAAGAAAAAGAGACATTGATACTCCGCGATATTTGCCCGATGTTAAAAATCATTACAGACGGCGAGATATATCCCATTATTGTTGTCAAATTGGGGGGACGCGGAGCGCTGGTTGTTGCGGGCGGGAACGTGTACAGCGAAGAAACATTCGCTATTATTCCGAGAAACACAGTAGGAGCGGGCGACGCTTTCTGCGCCGCTTTCGTCTCCGCGTGGATACGGGGTAAATCCCTGTCCGAATGCGCATCACTTGGCAACAAGGTTGCGCGCGAAGTCCTTGAAGTGCCGGGAACTCATATCAAAAGCGGTAAAATAAAATCGTTTGCGAAAATACTGCAGAAATAAATTAAGGAGCATTTAATGAAAAAAGCGGCTGCTGTTATATGGTTATTTTGTTTAATAGGCGTCTTTCTATTATCTTCCTGCGGTATAAGCAAAGATGATCTGGCGCGCAGTATAAAAGAAAGTTTTCAGGATAAAATGGATACCGATTCAAATTATAAAAAATATCAAATAAAAGTTCAAAAAGTTTCTTTGGTAAAAACAGGATCAAATACGTATGACGGATATGTAAATATTTTATTGGATGACGAAATTCATGATGTATCAATATCAGTTACAACCAATAAATCTTCATACACATGGGAAATAAAACCGTTAGCTTTCAGTTTCTTGGTGCAGTATAGATTGAAAAACCTTGATATTGATTGGTGAAAATTTAAAAAGGAGTAATGAATTAATAGGTAAGACTAATTCTGGGGAGAAAAAAGAAACTATTCAAGGTGTAATAATAAAAACGTTTGCCTTAGTAATATTAATTGGCTCAATTGTTATTTCCGGCATTCCTTATATTATTCCTTATTTATTAAAACTTTTATTAGGAGATATTAGTATAGTTTCTGAAGATATATTATATAAAGTTACCATTATAAATATTGTAATATTATTGTTTTTTGCTATTGTTTTGTATTGTATTGGTACGATTAAAGATTTCGCGGAATAATTTTGCATAACAACCTTAAAGAGCTTGTTTAATTAATAAATAAGCTTATAGAATCAAGTGAGAATATTTCTAATAAAACAATATCTACTGAAAACATTGTAAAGGAATCATATACTATTCATGGCATTAGCCAATTCTATAATAAACTAATTGATTTAAGAGAAAATGTTCAAGATAATAAAAGAAGTATAAGGCTCATGAATTTTTCAACACATTTTATACAGGAAAACAGAAAATATAAAGATGACAATGAAAGTGTTTAAAAATATTTTGGTGATGAGTTAATATTTTACAAGAATAAACCAGATGCATCAGTTTATAAAATAGTTTCGATTCATAATAAAGAGAAGCTAGATGAATGCAAAAAATTAGTAAGTAAAATTGGAAGACCGATACTTCATAATTTTCATTTAGCATACTTAAATTTAAAAAAATTTGGTAATTATCTTCCTGAAATAATTGGTGTGGATATTGTAGGAGATGTAGTCTTATTTATAAATCCAGAATATGCGAGAATCACTACTGAATCTGACTGAGCAGCTCTGTATATAAAGAGTCCAGAAATTTCTGAGATATATAGAAACTATCATAAAGCTTTGTGGAAGGAGATAAAACACGATACTTCAAAGAGACGCGGATTAATTCTTTATGATGGGGAAAATGGTGGTTTAAGTCCAAATATTGAGGAATATTGGACTAGAATAGAAAAACAGATAGATGAAGACTTTAAGGATCAGTCATCCAGTATTGAAAATGAAAAAAAAGCGAATTTGGGCAGTAAAAAAAAGGGAAGAACATCCTTGTTCAAATTGTCGATACCATTTATGAAGCCCCAAGATAAATGATGTATCAATCGTTTAACAATCCTATAAAAAGATAACCTTTTACAGATAACTCCTTCGTAATTCTGCAATCTAGCTCACTTTAATATAGTATTATTTTAATCCCATAATTTACAGATAATTAAGGCATGGAAAATCCCGCATATAACAAGAAATATAATTTACGACTCCCCCAAGAAATTTATACTAAAATAGAAGAGCTAGGACGTTTCTATGAACGCTCCGCTAATGAGCAGATAGTGTATATGCTCAAGACATGGCAGGAACCATCTGTATTGGAGGAAAGGCTATCGAGGCTTGAAAAGCAGATGTTTCTGTAAATCCCCTACCGAATCTAAAATGTTTCTTTCTTGAGAACATCCAATGTTTCCAACCTCCATGAATTCTTAATCTCTTCCATGCCGTCTCTTTTGTCGTTCTTTGAAGGTTTGACGTATACCTGCCTTTGATTAAAAATGTTAACTTTTTGTTTTTTAATTATGATATGATATACTTGAAACTAAAAAAACGGAAGGAAAAAATGAAAAGAATGTTTTTAATAGCGGTTGTTTGGTTTTTTACCGTATCAGGAATAATTACTGCCGATGAAGTATTTTTTTCGGTGGAAGTTAACGGTATAACTGTAAATGGCGGGACAGTTTACGGAGCGTTTTATTCCAATAATAACACATACATGGACAATCAGCCTGAATTTACTTTTAGAGGAAATCCGACAAGCGGCACTATGATTTTTAATTTGCAAATACCACAGGGAGAATATGTAATCAGAGTTTATCAGGATTTTAATAATAATGGACAACTTGATCAAGGTTTATTTGGTATCCCAAAGGAACCATATACAATAACCAATTACAACGGAGGAATACCGGGTAATTTTGACAGGCATAAGGTAACAGTAAATAACGGGACAATAATTACTGTTTCGTTAAGAAAATAAAAGAGGTTAAAAATGGAAAAACTAAAAATATTATCCTTGTCAATTTGTTTAGGAGTTTTACTTATTTTGGCTGTTTTCACGGCCAATTTATTTCCTAATCTATATTTTATATTCTACAATGGCATTTATGGTATTGTTTTTAGTATTTTAGTACCTTTAATATTTTTGTTTAGAAATAAAGAAAATTTACAATCAGTTGGATTTAAAAGGCTTTATCTTAAACAATGGATAATTCTAATAGGTTTTACAATTTTTTCTGTTGGCGGACAAATAATTCCCCTTATTCTTGAAAAGACAAAAATCCAATGGGAGTTAATTCAGATTTGTTTTTTCCCATTGATTATGACTACATTTTTTGAAGAATTCTTAATAAGAAGTTTTTTACAGACAAGAATTGAAAGAAAATTTGGATTTATTATTGCAATATTGATTTCCGGATTTATATTTTCAATATACCATATTGGCTATCCCGGTTATAGAAATATTGACAGTTTATTGTTGCTTTTTATTGTCGGAATTGGTTTTGCGACAGCTTTTAAATTATCGGGAAATAATTTGTATGTTGCGTATTTTGTGAACTTGTTTAATGCTTTTGTAACTTATATTTTAAAATCAGAACAATTTCCTGTACTTACTATAAGGAGCAGTGTTTACGCAATAGTTACAATAGTATTGATTATTTTAATATTAATAACATTTAATAAAAAAACAAATGAGGTACGCCCGTACTTCACATAATGAAACTGCGGAAAAGGTCTCAATATAACACATAACACAAAATGGGAAAAAATGGTTAAAAATGTTAATTTTATTCTTATCATTATGATATATAATTGTTTGTAGGAGATAAAAAGTGGGAAAAAAGATTGTTTTGGATTATGCTGAATTTACGCTGGAAGGCAGTCATTACGATATTGGACAATCAATTGGCGGAAATTTAAATCAGTATATGGAAAACCGGCTCATATTGGTTTTTCGATATTAATTTTTGGCAGATTTGACGGTATTAACGAACATGGTTTGACAGTCTCAATGTCATCTTGTGAATTTAAACAAAAACCGACAGAAAATGGTTTTTGGTTTCTGCTGGTTTTAAGAGCATTGCTTGATAATTTTAAAATTGTAGATGAAGCGGTATATTTACTAAAAAATATTCCGATTCGAAGCAATATAAACGTATTAATTGCCGATAAAACGGGAAATGCGGCAATAGCTGAAATAATAAGCATAGATGATGACAAAAAGATTTCATTCAGAAAAAGTGATGAATATTGAAGAATGATTTTAACTTAAAAAGGAGAATACGGAATGAACAGAATTCTGAATGACATTAATATAAAGAAATGTGATTTTGAAGATATAAGAGCGATTGTGGCGGACTATTATATTAATAATAGAATACTTGTCGATTCTTTTTGGGAAAATCATGTTAGAGACGGTAATCATTATAAGATAGTACATGAAAATGAAATCATAGGTTATTTTTCTATAAATAGCGGAACTATATTAGTTTTGTTTAATGTATTGGAAAAATACCGGAATATTTCACAGGAATTATTTACAATAATAAAGAAATTTGAATCAATTAAAGAAGCATTAATTCCGACAAGCGATGAATTTCTTATCAGCCATGCGATTGATAATTATTTTAAACTTGAAAAGCAGGCATATTTTTCAATATACACTGATAAAAATCCTGATAAAATTATTCCCGTTGAATTGAAACTCGCTGATATTGAAAAAGACAAGGAAACACTTAATCTCTGCCATGATTTTTTAAAAAGCGAGATTGAAAATATAAATAACTCAATTGATGAGGAAATATATATTGCAAAGCATGAAAATAATGTAATAGGATTTGGTATAGTAGAATATCAAAAAATTGTAAATATATATGCCAGTATCGGAATGATTGTACGTGAAGAATACCGGCAGAAAGGGTACGGCGCAAATATATTAAACGGGTTAAAGAATATTGTAAAATCAAGAGGAAAGATACCTGTTTCAGGTTGTTGGTATTATAATCATAACTCAAAGAAAACAATGGAAAGCGCCGGTGCGTATTCAAAAACAAGATTGTTAAGATTTTATTTTTGATATAGCAAAATGAGATAATATTTGATTTTTATTTGGAGAACAAATATGGAATATACAATAACAGGCAGAATATATCCAATAATACTCAATAATATTGTAAAAAATGAACTGAAACAGTATTATAAGAATAACGAAATAAAAGAAATAATCAAGAAAACAAAAAAAGAATATTTAAATATTATTTTACGTACTCCGAAAATGGGCGGAAATAAAAATATATATATTGGAAATATGTATTTAGGGGCTTATTTAATTGGGTTATTTAAGAATATAAATGAAAAAATAGCAATAGAAAAATATAATGACATTATACAAAATGGCTTGAATAATTTTATTAAAAATAATTATTTTATATTGAAATTAAAAATGAAAAGTATTGATTATTTAAGCAAAAAATATAAACGAAAATTATATAAAAGAACCGAATGGGCAAGGGAAAATGAAACAAAATACCCTTGGAATTGGCAAATAAGAATACCTGAAAATCAAAAAGACAGCGGAATATATTTTGAATTTACCCAATGCGGGTTATGTAAACTGTTTTTTTCTGAAAATGTCCCCGAATTAACATATATAATGTGTAATACTGATTACTTAACTTTCGCTTTTTGCGGTTATAAATTAATAAGAACAAAAACACTGGCTCAAGGAAATGAATGTTGTGATTTCTGGATAATGGAAGAATAATGTTTAAATTATTTAAATAATTTTAATAATTGACAAATATTAAATTAGTGATATAATATATGAAACCTGATTTATAGAAAGACATGTTAATATTTAATAAATACTGGGAAAGTGTTAAAAAGGGGTACTGCAATGGAATTAGAAACAGAAAGGCTGCATTTAAAGTTATTGACTTTATCGCAATTAAAATTATGGGTTAATAATATTTCTATGCTTGAAGTTGAATTAAACTGTAAATGTAATAAAGAACCAATAGACGGATTTTTCTTAAATATAATAAACAATCAAATTAAAATTATTGAAAATAATCCGGAAAATTATGTTTATCTTAGCTTTTGGTTTATTATAAGGAAAGAGGATAGAAGAGTTGTAGGCTCAATTGATTACAAATATATTCCAAATGAATTGAAAGAAGTTGAAATAGGCTATGGATTGGAAAAACAATTTGAACATAATGGATATATGACTGAAGCTGTCGGCGCATTCTGTAAAATGGCTTTTATGGATGAAAAAATTGAAACAATAATAGCAGAGACAGAAGTAGAAAATATTGCCTCATATAAAGTATTGGAAAGATGCGGCTTTAAAAAATATAAAGAAGAAAAAACACAATGGTGGCGGTTAAACAAAAAAGATTTATAAATAGAATACTTTAGGAGGAATGTATGGACATCATAATAGACCCTGTAAAAAAAGAAGAAAAAGAAATATTAAGAAATTTACTGGAAAAATACGGCTATGAATTTTCCCAATATAATGGTCTTGATATTAACAATTACGGGCTTTACGGTTATGACTATTTGGATAACTATTGGACTGAAAACAATAGATTCCCGTTTTTTATTAGGGTAAATAAAAAATTGGCGGGATTTGTTATGATAAACGATTATCCTGAGGTAAATATTAATACAAATTACTCATTATCGGAATTTTTTATAATGTATAAATACAGACGGCAGGGAATAGGTAAATATGTTGTTAATTGCGTATTTAATAATTTCAAAGGAAAATGGCAGTTAAAATATCATCCGAAAAATGAAATTTCTAAAATATTCTGGACAAAAACAGTAAGCGAATACACAAATGGGAAATATGAATTAATAACAAATGCTCCGGAAACAAAATATGAAGACGGATCAATAGGCCATGTGCTAATATTTGAAACTTAAAAAATATTTTTATAGATTTTTAATTAGGGCTGGAATATTATAAATGCTGAAAGACGATATGTATTGGACGTTATTTTCAAGAAATATCAAAAATGTTCTTATGAGGCGTTACGGTAAGATATATACAAAAAATGCTGTGCCTAAAATAAAACAGCAATATAAAGCGCTCTTAAAACTATTCCCCGATATAGGGAAGCATACATTGACAGATATGGTAAATATGGGGATTGTATTTCTTGCTATATGGACAGGTACGGAAAAAAGATTCTCAACACAGGAATTAACAGAAATATGCAGAGAAACGCTGGAACATTTTAAATTATTTTTTGGTATTATCAATTTGAACAAACCATGGGCAATGAAAAAATTGCGGCGTGAAACATACAATTATATGAAATGGCTGTCAGAAAAGGGAGCGGCTTATCCGAATAAATGGGAAGGATATATTGACACAGAAATTCATGACAAAGGTTTTTGCTATGTGTTTACAAAATGCCCTATACGGGATTTTTGTGAAAAATACGGTTATTTGGAAGCTTTACCTGCGTTATGCGCTCAGGATTATCCTATATACAGCATGATGCATGGCGTATTAAAGAGAGAGCAGACATTGGCGGACGGTAAATACTGTGATTTTTGGATATATGGCGATAAAAATGGAAACTATTGATCTCAATAAAAATATTTTAAAAATATTAAAACCGAACGATTGTTCGTTAATTGTTAAAAATAATAATGAAAATACAGAATTATGGAAAGTATTATAGAAAAACTATTTTGAGGGGAAATATTTTCAAAAATAATTTTATAAAATACAAGAAACTTATCTTGACATATACATTTTTTGTGTTTATACATATAATTGAGAATCATTCTCAATAATTTAAACGAAGAGGAGACATTTATTATGGCAAAGGACAATATGTACACATCTATTGTAAACTTAGACTTTCAGTACGCACACAGGTTCATGAACTGGAAGAGGGAGGCAAAACATCTGCACGGACACTCCGGTCTTTTAACGATTGAACTGGAAGATACTGTTGACCCGGTAACCGGATTTGCACATTCCTGCAAAGACGGGTTTAAAAAAGCGTGGGAGGTTGTTGATCACTTCCATCATGCGTCATTGTTTCAAGAAGGCGACCCGCTTCTTGATGCAATTCTTTCTGTTTACAAAAAAGAAGGAATTACTAACGATCCGGAACATTGCGTTCCTCTTAAAAAAATAGATTGCGCCCTTGCATGGTCATACCCGGAGTACAGAATAATCGTTACCAAAAAAGTTTCTACCTGCGAAAATCTTTGCGAACTTTTCTATGAACTTCTTAAAGACAAAATGCCGATCAAAAAAATTACCATGCGGTCATCTCTTATGAACGCGGCAAGTAAAAATTTTCGTGAATAATACACGATAATAAAAATATTGGCGTGTTTTCCCCGCAGCATCCGGCCACTTGCAAAAAATATTACTTTAGTAATTTTATTACGGTAATATGCAAGTGACCGGACATCGTTTATAACCTAAATATTATAACTGTTGTACCTTACCTAATTGTAAATTTATCATAAATTTAGATAAAAATGATCAAAAATGTTAATTTTTACTTTTTTTATCCTGATAATATACGGAATAACCTGTAAGGTTGAATATTTTCCTGCAATATAGAAGATTAAAAATGTATTATCATAATAAAATTGAGAAACAGGTAATAAAATCATTTTTTGATAATATTCATTATTTTAATGAAAAAATCAAGCAAATATGGTCATTGATAGTACCTGCATCTGTCCCACCTGAACTAGAAACACAGTTTGATCAAATCCAATTAAAAAACAGTTTGTACAGACTAAAAATATTCGGTATTATTACAGTTTTCTTTAATTTATTAAACTGGTCTATTTTTATTCTTCCTGTTGATGAAATCGGCTTATTGCTATATAATAAATTATTTCTCAAAGATTTATTTCAGTTTTTCATAACTTTTTTGTTTTTTCTATTTACCGGTTATTTTTCAAGAAAAGACAAACAATCCGTACTCTGGTTTATGTGTTATTTATTCATAATGCTGCATTATCTCTTGCTGGCATATAACATGTTATTTGACGAAAAATATTTATTTTTGCAAATATTTTTTGCTTTTACTTTTTTGCTTACATTTGTGCCTGATTTTAAACCGAAAATATTTATAAGTTTTTTAATATTCTGGTATTTTACTTTAGTAGGATTGCTTAAATATAAAAACCAATTATTTCTATTTGGAGGCCCTCATGTATTATTTATTAATATATTTATAATTGCTCTAGTGAGAATATTTTATTATAACAGCAAGGTAAAAACAACAATTGATACATTCAGAATTAATACACTAAACGAAAGATTAGAAGCCTTATCCATAACTGATGAACTGACGAAATTAAATAATCGGCGTTCATTTTTAGATTATATGGATGTAATATGGAAACAAGGCCGCCGTTTACAGCTTCCTGTAAATGTGTTAATGATAGACGTGGATTATTTCAAGAAATACAATGATTCTCTTGGACATTTGGAAGGTGATAAGGCGCTTATCGCCGTTTCCCAATGTATGAAAGCTCAAATAAAAAGAGATACTGATTTTGTTGCTAGATTCGGCGGAGAAGAATTTGTATGCCTGCTCCCATATATTGAAAAAGAAAACGCCCTGAATTTTGCAAATGAATTGGTCCAAAGCGTTGAAAACATGAAAATATACCATCCGATGAGTGAATGTTCAAAATATGTAACTGTAAGTATAGGCATGGCAAGCATAATCCCTGACGAACGTAATTCACAAACGAAATTATTGGACGAAGCGGATAAAGCTCTGTATGAGGCAAAACATACCGGCAGGAATAAAGTTGCATTAGGAGGATGAAAAATATTGATGGAAGAATTTATTGAAATTAATGGTAGAAATATTTATATTAAATCGTCGGGAAACGGCGAGCCTATAATATTTTTACACGGCAGTTTACTGACATCGGCAATGTGGGACAGCCAAACAGAGTATTTTTCAAAATATTACAAAACAATCGCGTTTGATTTTTGCGGTTATGGAAAAAGTGATTTGCCGAACGATTTGTATTCTGATTATGAGGATTTAAAAATTATTCTTGATAAAATGAATATTGATAAAGCGATTATTGCAGGTTGTTCTTACGGCGGAAGCGTTGCATTGGATTTTACCTTAAAATATCCTGAATATGTAGAAAAATTAATATTAATAACGCCGGCAATAAACGGATATAAATATCCTCTTAAATTAACGTTTGAAAGTATTAAAAATTTCAGGAATGTGCATAAATTAGGGATAGAAAAAGCGGCAGAATTATTTATGAATAATAAATATTGGCATTATTTTATTCCTAAAAATAATATTTCCAGGGAAATGTTTAAAAACATATTTATAGAAAATAAATATTTCTATAACGGCAATTATTCAAAAAAACAAAATTTAAAACCAGCTGCAATAAAACGGTTGTCCGAAATAAAAAATAATGTATTAATTATAGGAAGTGAAGATGATTCAAAATTCAATAAAGATGCGATTAAGATATTATGTAAAAAGATAGAACATGCCGAAAAATTTGAAATAAAATATTGCGGACATCTGCCGAATATGGAAAAAGGAGAAGAAATAAATAAAATAATTGAGGAATATATCGAATAAATATTGTATGTTTGTCCGCAAAGTAACCGACTTTGTGAATAGACACTAATCAAGTAAAAGAGGTTATATGTATAAATATAGGGTAGAATCGTTGGTTTTTCTCTTTTTTGGTTTGTTCCATATTCACAGAATATGGGCTTTTATTGATTCAAAATCATATAATGAGTTCTGGCTGAATATATTGGAGAGCAGAGGGCCATTTCTGTTCGTTTTAGGATTTTTGCTTTTAATTATATCAATTATTGTAATATTGTATTTTATAAAAAATATTAAGGACATAAAATGGTGGAGATGGATATATTTGTTCGGCGGAATATATTTGATTATTGATAACATATTGAATTTACTAAATAACGACTTTATTAAAAATGTTATAATAAAAATGTATACAATAAAGCAGCCGTATTATTCTATTTTATGGGGTTTATTTTTAGTTTTGGGAATATTTTGTATAATTATAAGCAAATATTTATGGGACTATACTGAAAAGAATTAGAAAAGTGAAACGGTATTCAAAGGTAGTTATTTGCCAATATTTTGAAATGATTAGGAAAATATTTACAAATAATGTAATTAATAGTATAAAAATATAGAGGATAATATAATGGATAAAAAACTATACCTATTAGCTGAATTGGATAATGCTTCACAGTTGGAAATAAAGGAAATTGAAAAAATAATAATTGAAAATGGTTTTATTGGAAAACAGACAAAAGATATACCTTATCATATTACATTATGCTCGTTTCCAGTAGAAATGGAAAACTTTCTAAAGGTTTTGCTGGATGATTTAAGTAAAAGATACAAAAAAATAAATATAAACTTTCGCAGTTTGGGACTATTTGGACTAAATGTTTTATTTATGAATCCAAATATGAATTCTGAATTAATTGAAATGTATAATTATTTAAAAGAAAACAGTTTTGAAAAAGATAATGATTTATCTGCTCATACAACTTTAATTATTGACGAATCGGAAAACATTTTAAAAATACTTCCGAAAATTGTAGAAAAATATAAAGGTCTCAATGGGGAAATAAAAACCATAAGCTTATATGAATTTTTTCCGGTAAGGTTTATAAAAAGAATAGAATTAATGTGATAATGTAAAAACCGGCTCATGACAGGATAAAACTAAAATATTTAAATAATATTGACAATATTATTTGTATTAATATATAATTTATAGAAAGTATAGTATAAATGGAAATAAAAGATATTGAAAATTTACTAAAAAATACTCACTATGAAAGATTTATTGGTCATTTTCAACAAATAGAATTAAATAATTTCGTTTATAAAAATCTTTTCAAAATTGGAAATGATAAATTAGGACATTATTCCGTTAAAATAAGGGAAAATTCTGAGAAACAAATTATTGACACAATAAATTGTTTGTCTGTATTAAATGACAATGAGGGATTTGTAAACAAAATTATTGATGTTATTGAAAAAGACAATTATATAATTATGGTTTCTGATTGGTTAAACGGAGTACAGCCTATAAATTCCAATAACAGGAAATTATTGCCTTCATTTTTTGAAAAATTGGCATTTTTAAATAGACAAAATATTGTAAATGGGCCTTATACTTCTATGTATGCGGACGGTAAATATTTTGAAACAATTTGTGAATTAGTCGATTGGGAAATAAATTATCATAAGAAGTATTTACAAACATTTATGGAAACAGATGAAATTATTAAATATTTGGAAAATTTAAAATTAGGCTTATCATGCATAATATTGGAAGATGTCAATACCGGAAACTTATTATTGACAATTGATGGAAAATACAAATATATTGACACGGAATGGATTATGAGGGGCTTAAATTTATACCAATTTGAGAAAATAGATTATTTCGGCTTTGAAGAAAAGACATGGTATAATATAACGGATGAAGCTGAGGATTGTTACAGGGCATATTTTAACACGCTTGGAATTAAAGATGATGAGGCAAACGAACAAATAAGAGCTTATGAATTATTAAGTACATTAAGGAAAAATACATATTTAAAATATTTCAAAAAAGATGATGATAAAGAAATAGAAAGAAGAATAAAAATAATAACAGGAAAAAATAAGTTTATATAAAATGAGAGAATTAAATGAACGATATTTCAATTGAATTTGCCGAGCTTGTTGAAACTCTTTCAGATGACTTAATAAATAATATTTTTTGTAAATTGGACAAACTAAAAGTTGCATTAGCTTTAAAAACAATTGATCCAAAAGTATCTGAGATGATATTAATAAATTTATCCAAAAATGATTCCGAAGAAATAAAAAATAAAATGTCAGGCGCTGTTCGTATTGAGAATATTGAAGCAGCGCAAAGAGAGATCATTAACATAATTAAAATAGGCAATATCATATAAAAGCGGTTGCTCCGGAAGAGCCGCAGTCGTTTTCTTTTGAATATTCTGAAATTATTTCTCTCCCTTATATTATTCCAAGCGGAATAAGAATGCACAAGAGCAGAATGTTAAGAGCCGCGAGCGAGCCTATAAACACACGCTGTGTCTTTGGCTTTGTATCCGGCACAAGAAAAGCCGCCAGGAAAAAAGGAATATATGTGGTAATAAATACCGGGATTGCGCCCCACCATGGATACACCCAGATAAAAGCCGGTGTTGACGCAAGAAAAATTTCAACAAGACTGAAAAAAGCCGCATTGGCAACCGCAAACAGTATGCGATTATTTATGCCAAAATATTTTTTCTTTGGGTCTTCAGGAAGCAGTTTATGAGTGGCGATACCGGCTATTGAAAACATCATTGAAAGCTCCCAGCTTACGCCGATAAGTATAATAAAACTTGTGCTTTGAGGAGAAACTGTCCATAACGCGTAACCTGTAACAGAACAGATTACAGCGTTCATTATTTCGTAAAACCAGTGAACCATGTACAAAGCTAATCCGGCGGCAATCCCCTTGAAATTTTTTCGCTGAAATTCAGTTGCGTATATATATACAACAACGGCAAGAATGGCGATAAATGTCCAATGAAAATTATCCGTTGTGCGCACGGCGTGTCTGGCTAAATCAGCCAAAGGTCTGTTACTGAATCTTCCGAACCACATAATGATCTCCTTAAATTAATTGTAACTTTGTTCAAGCTTTTTGTAAACAATAATTACAAATATTTTCAATACGCCGAACTCCCAGCGATTGTTACCATGTTCGTTAGCTTCGTTCTTTGTGTTCAATTAAAAATGGAAGCAGTCAACAATTGTATAATTCAGGGAATTCGGAGTATTACTTAGGTTCAGGTGCAGTGCTACATTTAAATTAAATTTTAGAGGGATAGGTAATAAATTTTATTTAAAATGATGAAAAATGTTAATTTTTAACCTCAAATTATTTGATATACTTCCATATTAAGGAGAAAATTATGAAATACAGAGGAATAATTGTTGAAGAAGGCCTTAATGACAATAGAATATTAAACAATATGATAATCTTAAAAATGCATATTACCGGACATGGACAAAAAAGTGAAAGGTGGCATTTATTTGAGGTTGAAATTGAAGAAGAATTTATAGAAAATGTTGCAAAAGAAATTGTTGGAAATTGGTATGCTCATTTTTGGCATGGAATTGATGTAATTGCCGTATTTTCCAACAAACTGATAAAATTTAATTATTTGGATAAAAACACTTGGAAAGAAGTAATGGAATATGGCAGAAAGTTGGATATTCCGGAAGAACAATTAGATTTCCCCATTTTTGGCTTATGATTTTTGGAGGATATAATTTATATGTACAAAAATGTAGTTGAATTTTTAATTAAGGCAAAAAAGGCAACTTATGCGGGAAAAGGTAATCAAACTGACTCGTCAAGACCAAATTCTCACGATTTAAAATATTCAGAGGAAGATTTAAAGTACATTGATACATATTTAGGCGGATCAAAATTTGCCGGAGAAGAAGCATTATGGAATAAAAATATTCCTTTTTGGTCAATGAACTATATTGGCAGGGTAACAGGAGATAATTTTTCCGGAGATTTTTTAAAGGAAGCATTATTAAATATACCAAAAGAAAAACCGTTTCGAGGACCATCCGAATATATAAATGGCGATTATTCCTATTATTGCAAAATAAACGGTGATTTTCATTGGTTTAGCGGATTTGAAGAAATATTTTATAAAAAAAATAAAATATATGAATGTATTTTTCATGGCGGTGATGTTGCATATGATGATATAGGAGAATAAAGTAGTGGAAATTTTTAAATTTAAAGAATTGGGATTAGCAGATATAAATAAAAATATGTTGGATCATTATAATAGGCATCAAGAAATCAAAAAATGTTACAGAAAAGAAGAAGGAGAATGGATAATAAAAGATATTGAATTTATCGAAAATTGGGATAAAGATAAAAAAGACAATTATATAAAAAATTTTGGAGAAATACTTGTCTGTAATAGTGGTTATATCTTTGGTGCGTTTGATAATGATAGACTTATAGGGTTTGTAGTTTTGTATAATAAAATATTTGGGAATAGAAAACAATATATACAGCTGGATAGTATGCATGTATCATATGGATATAGACATAAAGGTATAGGGAAAAAATTATTTGAAATGTGTATAAAAAGAACAAAGGACATAGGAATAGAAAAAATGTATATTTCTGCAAATTCATCAGAAGAAACGCAAATATTCTATTTGGGTATTGGATGTAAAGATGCAGAGGAAATAGATAAAGAATTGTATGAAAAAGAACCTTTTGATAGGCATATGGAATATAGAATATAGAATATAAAGCAAAAAACCAGCGCCTAAAAGTAGTTATGCGCAGGTTGTCTTAAATTGGTCGTTGATATTGACAAAATAAAAAATATTGAATAAAAATTATAATAAACTATAAGGAGTTTAACCAATGGTAATTGAAGAATATAATGATGATTGGAAAAATCAATACGAACAAATAAAATATATTTTAGAAAATAGTTTAAGCAAAGCGATAAAATTTGAACATGTAGGAAGTACATCAATTACAGGAATGTGGGCAAAACCGATTATAGATATTGATGTTGTAATTGAAAGTATTAACGATTTTGAAAAGACAAAAGACGAACTCAAAATAATAGGGTATTTGCATGAAGGTGATATGGGAATTATTGGGAGGGAGGTATTCAAGAAAGATAATGTAATAAAGAATGAAATTTTGGATAAAGTTAATCACCATTTATATGTATGTACTAAAGACAATGAGGAATTAAAGCGGCATATATTGTTTAGGGATTATTTAAATAAACATTATGAAATAAAAATGGAATACAACAACATAAAAAAGGCAATTATTGAAAAATATGGAAATGAAGACAGGAAAAAATTTGTTGATATAAAAGAAACCGAATATAAATGGTTTTTTGAAGAAGTATTGAAAAAGGCAAAAATGGAAAATATCTTATTTGAAACAAACAGAATAATTGTTCGTAAATTATCATTAAATGATTCTGAACTTTTGTTTAAGTATAGCCAGGAAGAAATTACAAAAAGGGAGCTTCCGGATGAAGTTTATGAAAATATTTCTGATATTAAAAATGCAATAAAATATTTTATGATTAATTATGATTATGAATATAATTTTGTATATCCGTTAGTATATGGAATTGTTCATAAAAATAAAAATATTATTATTGGGCATATAGGCTTAACTGAGATTGATAAGGGAATAGAAATAGGTTATGCAATAGCTACAGAATATCAAAATAATGGATATATGTCTGAAATAATATTACCATTTATTAATTGGATAAAAAACCATTTAAGGCTGGAAAAAATATATGGAATAGCAAAAAAAGAAAATATGGCATCATGGAAAATATTAGAGAAAAATGGTTTTGAATTAGAGGATGAATGTATGAATAAAAATTACTTTGGAGGAAAATGTATAGTAAAAATATATTCAAAAATAATATGTTAGGAAATTCAAATAAGAATATATATAAAATACGGGAGGAAAATAAAATGTATTTATATCATTATTTTGATAAAACAATAGGTACGTTTGTAAATTTATCAGATATACCAATAGTTGAGGCAAATAACATTCTAAATGAAATAAGAAAGTCAAAACCAAATGTTCAAAGTGCAAAAAGACACGATGAATATATGAAAGACAGACATTTTTATGAGGAAATAATAAGGACAGAATTTATAAAAAAAGGCGGCATAATAAAAAGAAATTCTCCTCATTATATGGTAATAGAATGTAGTCCATGGTTAAGTACATGGTTTGAAAATTGTGATTTTATAAAAATTCCTATTAACGAGTTTGATTTAAAAACAGTTTCATTTACGTATGGTGATTCACATCCGGTATTTAGTCCAAGGGTAAATAAAATGGATGATAAAGAATATCGTAGGAAATTATATACATATGATGAAATATTAAAAATAATTGAAAAATATGATCTTCCGCAAAAATGGAATATTGATGGGGCATATGGGCCGGAAAGATATATAGAAGCGCATATATGGAGTGATGAAACTATAAATAAATATCGCAATTTAATAATAAGATAATCAAAGTGTGGGTGTATGTACTGCACATAAATATAGTTATGCGCAAGTTTGGCTGGAAATTGGATGTGAATATATTGACAGATGAATTATTGTAAGGCATTATTGTAAAACAGGAGATTAAATATGAAAAATGTAATAACAATTCAACATACACAAGCAGAACATCATGTTTCAGGAATGATTGGTGGAAATACTGACTGGGCATTAACTGAAACAGGTAAAAAACAGGCACATAATATTGGGAAAAATATAAAAGATTTAATAAAAACAGAAAATGCAATTATATATTCTTTTGATCTGTTAAGAGCAAAACAAACGGCAGAAATTATAAATGAATATTTGAATCTTAATATAATTTTCAGAGAAGAATTAAGGGAAGGAAATGTTGGAGAAGCTAAGGGCAAATCCAAAGATTGGTATAAACAAAATTGTTTGCCAAAAGAGAATATTCCCTTAAATATTTATAGGGCATTTCCAAATGCTGAAACATTTGAGGAGATTTATAATAGAGTTGGTCCAATAATTGATGAGATCATAAATAGCGAATATGAAAATATAATTGTTGTTGGGCATGGCGGAACATTAGTAATGTTTCTTTTTCAATGGCTTAAAATTCCGGTAGAATATATTGAAAATATAGCATTTGAAGCAAATGCGGGTAATGTTTCGTTTTATTCAATATGGGAAAATAAAAGAATGTTGAGTAAATGGAATATAACATCATTTATGGACAATAAAGATGGTGTGTAAAGAGCAACCAAACCAGCACATAAAAGTAGTTATGCGAAATGCAGATTAGATGTTTTTGTAAAATATTTAAGAAGAATATTGACAAAATAATAAATGATATATTTATATTAAAGGAGCAAATATGTTTGCAGATAGTGTGAGAAATCAAACAAGACAGATATTTCAAAATATTGAAATATTATTAGAGGTAATTCCTGCAAATGAATTTGATACAGTAAAAGGCGGATTTAGAACTTGGAAACATTTTTATCATTTAATACATTCATTGGATAAATATTTTATTGATCCAAGTAATTATATCGAACCTGAATTTCACAAAAAAATTTTAAATATAATATATCTTGAGGATGAAAATAAATTAACAAAAAGTGAAATAGAAAAATATTATGAGAATGTAAAAAGAAATATTCAAAAATATCTAAATGATTTAAATGAAAAAACACTAGAAAATAAAATTATATTTAACGGAATGGAATTGACAAAAATGGAATTAATTTTAGCACAATTACGGCATATTTTTTATCATATTGGATATTTACATTGTTGTATAAAAATTGAAAAAGGAGAAACACCGGAGTATATAGGACTCTATAAAGCAGTACCTGAAAAATGAGGTTTTTATGACATTAGAGCAAGAA
>Ga0268262_10000292_pt1 | contig 66602 bp, 46 predicted proteins | sample TergutNc150P3_FD_190354 | JGI IMG/M metagenome (GOLD analysis project Ga0268262, IMG submission 190354) | Nasutitermes corniger P3 segment gut microbial community from laboratory colony in Florida, USA - Nc150 P3 (SPAdes) (version 2) | ecosystem: Host-associated > Arthropoda: Insects >... | reverse complement strand
TTACTTACGCAAACTAAAAGCCAGAACAGCCAAAGAACTTCTACCCGCTATTGCCATGGCGCTTGACACTATTACTCCTGATGATTGCAAGGGCTGGATTGAACACTGTGGATATGGACTACGATAAATGGACTACGATAAGTTGAATTGCTATATGACATGTAATCCGAAAAACAAAGCGCCGATGTGTAAAGGCATAGGTCTCATACCAATTTGCATTCGTAGGAATGCAAATTGGTATAATCAACCAAACCTCATCTATTCAGTTCAATTTATATCACTGAACTGAGGCTCAAGACATCCGATGCTTTGAACATAGGCGTGATGAAACCTCAGCTATCAGTTCAATCTCTATCACTGAGCCTCTCGGCAACGCGGCGACTTGAACTGTGCTTCTGGCCGGTTTTGCGTCTTTGAGATGCTGCTCATACACGGTATTAAACGCGCTGAAATCGCTCAGGTTGGTCATAAAAACCGTGGTTTTAATGACGGTGTCCCAAGACGCGCCGGCCTCGGCCAGAACCGCGTCCAGATTTTTTAATACCTGGCGGGTTTGCTCTTCAATACCACCTTTGACAATGTCCATTGTCTGCGGGTCAAGGGGGATTTGCCCCGCTGTAAAAAGCAAATTCCCGATGACTTTAGCTTGGCTGTATGGGCCAATCGCGGCTGGCGCGGCGGATGTCTGGATTGTTTTCATGATGTCTCCCTAAGATTGTTGTCTTGAAAAAGCGGCAACGCGTTAACTTTGTGATGTCTGCCATCGCCGGCGCTTATTATGCCGCCAGTGGCGGTGGGGGTGCGGGCTTATTCTTGGCGGCAGCGGCGTTTGAAAGGGACTGGTTACTTCTGACTCGGCGCTATCGTCTTCTATCGCGCCAATACCATCTTCTATCTGTCTCTGCACTACCTGGGCCGTTCTGTGCATCAGAGCAGCCAAACAAAGGCTGGATTCAATGCGGGCATGAGGCAAAGGGCCAAGTTGAACAAAGACCAATGGATCCGCTGAAATAGCTCTTGGGATAAGAATATATGGCAGGGGGTTTGGAAGTGTGTCAAATTTTTCTTCGGGAACCTTGAGCCAGGGTTCCATGATGTCCTTTTTGCGTGTGACAAGTTCCCGCACCGTAACCGTTTTTTTTGGACGGCCGCGTCTGCGCGGGGCTGGTTCAGGGGAAGCCGCCGAGGATAAGGAATAAAGCGAGGCCAGAATCTCCTCCTTTGTTCTTCCGCGCAAATCAAACAAAATCCACGGGTCGCGGTCTAATACTTCCGCCATCACATAACAGACTGCCGCAACATGTTTACAGGGGTTTGCCCAGTCAGGGCAGGTGCAGTGCGTCTGTAATTCTTTAGGCACTCTTGGGTAAAGGCTGGCGCCTGATTCACGGAATATCTCATCCAGTCCTTTGGGCATTTCGCCGGCCAGTAAACTTGCGACAAATCGGCTCTCAAGTGTAATCCGTTCTATGGCTTTTTCCCACTGTGTCTGGGTGAGGGCGGGAAGCGCCAGTGTCACTTCGTACGTCTTTCGGCCATGAACTTTTGCCTGGATCATTCCCGGATGAACGCTGAAATGGCTTACAACACCGTCTTCAGCGTATTTTTTGCCGCGATGCAGCCTGAATTCATAATCATCCCCCAACTGTTCAAGAGCGCTTATCCATAGGCGCCCCCACCATGTCGTTCCGAATCTTTCGCTGGAATGAATCATGGAACCGTCTCTTCTATGAGGTTTTCTTCTTCAACCATAAGATCAACATCCGTGTCAAGCGTTACCAGTCGCCGCAATGCTTCGTCGTCAAGCTCTGTCAGCCAGCCTTCCCCTGTCCCCACAACGCGATCCGCCAAATTGCGCTTGGATTCAAGAATCGCGTCAATCTTTTCTTCCAATGTACCCATGGCTATCAGCTTGTGAACTTGTACATTGCGCGTCTGGCCTATCCTGTAAGTCCTGTCCGTGGCCTGGTCTTCAACAGCGGGGTTCCACCATCTGTCAAAGTGGAATACATGCGTCGCGGCTGTAAGGTTCAACCCAACGCCGCCTGCTTTCAGGCTCAACAGCATTATGGGCGGCGCTGAGGCTTCTTCCTGGAAAGCGCGAACCATCTCATCCCGCTGTTCTTTGGTAGTACCACCGTGCAAAAATGGCGGTTCAAATCCGAGGACTTCTTTAAGATGAATCTGTAAGCGATCACCCATTTCTTTAAACTGGGTGAATATCAACGCCCTGTCTTTGGAAGCAATGACTTCTTCCAGCATGTCCGTGAGGCGTTCCAATTTACCCGACCTGCCTTTGTATGGCCCGGCTTGCTTTAAGAATTGGCTTGGGTGGTTGCAAATCTGTTTGAGATGAGTCAAAAGCGCCAATATCTGTCCGCGGCGCTCTATACCGGTCTTTGCTGAGGCCAAGTCACTTTCCATTTTGGCAACGCGGGCTTGATACAACAGAGCCTGTTCACGAGTCAGTTGGGTAAATACTTTCATCTCGTGCTTTTCGGGAAGGTCTTGAATAATGGATTTGTCTGTCTTTAAACGCCTCAGAACAAACGGCCCCAACTTTGCGCGAAGCTCTGCCGCTGTGTCGGCATCCCGATATTTTTCAATTGGCGTGGAGAAGTACTCTTTGAAATGCGATTCGGAACCCAGATAGGCCGGAAGAACAAAAGATGTGATTGACCATAGCTCCGTGAGGCGATTTTCTATAGGTGTGCCTGTAAGCGCAAGTTTGAACGGGGCGCGAATGCGCCGGACAGATTTGGCTTGCGCGGAGCCACTATTTTTTATTGCCTGAGCTTCATCCACAACCACCATGCCCCACGCGCTGTCGGCAAAAGCGATCTCTTCGCGCCGAACAACGCCGTACGTGGTTAATACAATGGTGTGAGGCACAAATTGCACTGGCAAACTTTGTCTGTTATTGCCGTGATGGACGAAAAAGGGCAAATCGGGGGCAAAACGCTTGATTTCGCGTTCCCAATTGCCCAATAAAGATGTGGGACAAATCAACAATGTCGGGGGGCCAAGGTGTGGATTTTCGTTTTGTCTGTGCAGCAAGAGTGACAGCACTTCTATGGTTTTGCCCAACCCCATGTCATCCGCAAGGACACCGCCAAGACCAAGACGGCACAGTCCTTCAAGCCATGCCAATCCGCGCAGTTGATAAGCGCGAAGGCTGCCTTTAAATCCACGCGGCTGAACAATCGGCTTGTCGGGCAGGGTTTTAAGTTCCGACAATGCGGCTCCGAAATCACCGGCTACTTCTACTTCAATCGCCTCGCTAACACCTGGAATCCTTGCTGTGCCGGTCAAAGCGGCGGCCAGCGCCTCGCCCTTTGTCATACTTTCAAAACCTGCGCCGCGGCTGGCCTGAATGACTTGTGTAATCTGTTTCAGTGTCGTCGGGTCCAAAGCGACCCACTTCCCTTTCCAAACAACCAGCGGATGCTTGAGGCTGGCCATTTGGGCAAAATCGTCTATTTCCAGTTTGTCGTCCCCTAGCATCAAAGACCAGTCCGCGGATACAGAACCTTCTAAGCCCGATTGACTTCCTTCAAGGCTCTGGCCGTTAAATAGTTTTCTTGCGCCAAGTTTGACTTTCGCCCGAAGTCTGCGCGCACCGCCGAACTCCGCCATCTCCTCCGGCAGGTGTACCGAGAAGCCTGCTTCTTTGAGTTGAGAAGCGCCTCTGGTCAAAAAATTCCATGCTTCGGTAGGAAGAAGTTTCAGGTCACATGGGTTCTGTCCTGCCAGCGCGCCCTGGAGGGGTTGAAAGAACGGAACGGCGCGAGCAAGACCGCGCAGCAATACTTTGCGGGCCTCTATTACTTCCGGCTCTGGAGAGGCTGATTCAAATAATTGAGCGGCACTGACTTCTTCGCCATCCAGATTTTTTAACCCCACGTATAGCGTCCAACCTTGTTCCGAATGCTTGTCAGCATCCTGAATAGCTTTGTCCCCCGGGGGAACCGGAGGCGCGTCAAGGCGCAAGCAGGGCCTGATCCATTGAGTATGCGCTCCCTCAGACCACTGATCCATTTGCTCGCCCAAAGTTCTCTCTGTCACGCCAACAGTAGGAAATTCGCTCATCGGATGAGATAGGGCGACCATTAAACGCTCGTCCCACGGCAGGCGATCGCGCTTATGGCTGCGAAGGCGGTGGATTAAAGCCAAACGTTGGTCTTCCCCGGGTTTTAACGCGCCGGCAACGAAGCGCACCAGAAAATCAGCGCCATCTTCCAAAAAAGCCCTGAGCAGGTCGTCGGGCTTTGGCGGCATGGACAAATCATCGTCAATTTCCTCTATTTTTATTGAACCTAGAGGGGTGCCCTTTGTAAAAACCCAGTTGTCGTCTTCCGGAAAAGCAAAAACAGATGGAGGCATCGCTTTCAACATGCGCTCCAGAAGATCGCGGTCGGACTGGTTTGTAAGGCTCACACCCCAATGGGCACGCCAGGGATTGAGGCTCGTATTGAGTTGTGGAAGCAAGGCTCCGCGAATAACCAAAGATTGCAACATCCTCAATGCGGCGGCCCAGAATCTCAGGCTTCCGCCGACATGATCAAGGTCGTTTTGAAGGATTTGACTCTGGGCGTTCCTCCCTGATTTTGACTCAGCGCCATTTACCGAGATCGGCAAACTGGACAACCAAGGGAGTACCTTTTGCCACCTCAGCGGCACGGCATGGGTTTCAACCAAACGGCCATCCGGCAGAAAAATACGTGCTTTCGCGGGGGTCAGGCGATCCCGTCCATAGAGGTTGCCGGGCAATCCCCTCAATGTCCTTGACCATGTAGAAGTATCAGCAGGTTTGGCCAGATACAGTAAAAAACCGCGATCCAAAGGCCGATATTGTAGGACTGGATGTTGTGTCATTCAGCTACCCTAGTAGCAGGGGTATTTTTATGCGAATTGGATTTGCAAGTGATCATGCTGGTTTCAAATTGAAAGAACATCTCAAGACATGGGCTGAAAAACAGGGTCATAGCGTTTCAGACTTTGGCACTGATGGAACGGCGTCCGTGGATTATCCCGACTTCGCGCATCGAGCCGCAGCAAATAAAGACTCTTGGGAACGATTAGTACTGGTCTGCGGGTCGGGTATCGGCATCAGTATCGCAGCTAACCGCCATACCAGTATCCGGTGCGCACTAGTGACCAGCGACGAGCACGCACGTTTGGCCAGGGAACATAATAACGCGAATGCCATTGCTATGGGACAACGAATAACAAATTTGTCCCAAGCAACATCCTACCTCAAAATTTTCCTGGAAACAGAATTTGAAGGCGGCAGACACCAAAAACGTGTGGAAAAAATTGATATTTATTGAATTTGTCAATGTTTCCATAAAAATTGTGGAATACAAAATAGAGGAAATTTTCTGATAGACTGTTTCTATTTATTTAGAGGTCACAAGAGGAAAAATGAAAGAGCTGTTCAACATGATAAACAGTTTTGGAATTGTTCCGGTACTTGTCTTGGATGATTCCAAAAACGCCTCTTTAGCGGCGCAGGCGCTCATTGATGGAGGTCTGCCGTGTGCGGAAATAGTGTTCAGAACGCCCGCAGCCGAAGAATCAATGCGAATAATTTCCCGAGATTTTCCCCGGATTTTGCTCGGAGCCGGTACTGTGCTGACAACACTTCAGGTGGATTCGGCAATTGCGGCGGGCGCAAAATTTATAGTATCCCCAGGCCTTAATTCCAAAGTCGTTGAACACTGTCTGTCCAAAAAGATTCCTATAATACCGGGCTGCATGACCCCGAGCGAAATCGAAGCCGCAATAGAACTCGGGCTGGAGGTAATAAAATTTTTTCCGGCGGAGGCCGCCGGAGGAATTAACATGCTCAAAGCCATCAGCGCACCTTATACCCATGTAAAATTCATGCCTACGGGCGGGATTGATGTCAGTAATTTAAGCTCGTACCTCAATTTCAATAAAGTGACAGCCTGCGGCGGAAGCTGGATGATAACAAGAGAGCTTATAAATAAGGGCGACTTTAAAGAAATCACAAGACTTACAAAAGAAGCTGTGGCGGCCGTGAGGAAATTCAGAGAGGGTTAAAATGTCAAAGAGAGTAATCGCTTTTGGCGAATTAATGCTGCGTCTGGCGCCAGAAGGACATCTGCGATTTACTCAGGCGGACAGATACTGCGCAAGCTACGGAGGCGGCGAAGCCAATGTTGCGGTCTCTTTGTCGAACTTTGGCATAAATGCCGCGTTTGTAAGCAAAATGCCGGGAAACGATATAAGCCGCGCCGGAGTCAATTCTTTGAGGAAGTACGGCGTGGACACTTCGCATATAGTGTGGGGAGGAGAGAGAGTAGGCATTTATTTTCTTGAAAAAGGAGCAAGCCAAAGAGCTTCCAAAGTCATTTATGACCGGGCGGGTTCCGCGATAGCCAGAGCCTCCTCCGCGGATTTTGACTGGAACAAAATCTTTGACGGCGCGGATTGGTTTCATTTTACAGGCATAACTCCGGCTCTTGGCGACAATGTGGCCGAAATCTGCCGCGAAGCCTGCAAGGCCGCAAAGGAAAAAAAGATAGTCGTTAGTTGCGATTTAAATTACAGAAACAAGTTGTGGAGCAGAGAAGAAGCCGGCAGAGTTATGGGCGAGCTGTGCAAATACGTGGATGTCTGCATAGCAAATGAAGAAGACGCGGCGGACGTCTTTGGCATCAAAGCATCCGCCACCGATGTGACTTCTGGAAAAGTAAACCACGAAGCATATAAAGAAGTGGCAAAAAAGCTCATGGATCGCTTTGGTTTTCAAAAAACGGCTATAACTTTAAGAGGCTCTTTATCCGCAGATGATAACCGCTGGGCGGCCATGCTCTATGACGGCAGTGAATTCCATTTCAGCAGAGAATACCTGATACATATAGTTGACCGCGTGGGAGGGGGAGATTCATTTGGCGCGGGGTTGATTTACGCAATTCTCAATGATTATTCTTCAAAAGAAATCATAGAATTTGCCGCGGCCGCAAGTTGTCTTAAACATAGTATTGAGGGCGATTATAACCAGGTGTCAGTGGAAGAAGTCAAAAAACTCACTGGCGGAGACGCTTCAGGTAGGGTGCAGAGGTGAGCTTATGCAGATGACATTCAGATGGTATGGAGAAAAATCAGACTCCATATCTTTAAAACACATAAAACAAATTCCCGGAGTAAGCGGTGTCGTGTGGGCATTGCACGATTTGCCCGCAGGCGATTACTGGCCGATGGAGCACATTGAAGAAGTCAAAGCACAGGCGGCCGCCTACGGTCTTAACATTGACGTGGTTGAAAGCGTCAATGTGCATGAAGATATAAAACTCGGAAACCCAAACCGCGAAAAATATATAGAAAATTATAAACGTACGCTTGTGAACCTAGGCAAAGCTGGTGTTAAAGTCGTGTGTTATAATTTCATGCCTGTTTTCGACTGGACTAGGACAGAGCTTTTCAGGCCTATGCCAGATGGTTCAACAGCGCTATTTTATGAAAAACGAAAAATTGAAAGCATAAATCCGGCAGAATTTTTGGAAGATATGTCCAAACAGGGAACATCTACTATGCCGGGCTGGGAACCGGAAAGACTATCAAAAATAAAGGAACTGTTTGTGGCTTACGAAGGAGTGAGCGAAGACGACATCTGGAGTAATTTGAAATATTTTCTTGAAGAAATAATACCAGTCGCGGAAAAAAGCGGCATAAAAATGGCCATACATCCAGATGATCCGCCTTGGAATATTTTTGGATTGCCGCGTATCATTAAATGTAAAGATAGTCTTGATAAATTTCTAAAACTCGTTGACAACCCTTCCAATGGACTAACTCTTTGCAGTGGCTCTTTAGGAGCTTCAGGCGACAACGATATTCCAAAAATGGTTCGGACTTTTAAAGATAAAATTTATTTTGCCCATATACGCAATGTCAGGCGTTTTGATAACGGCGATTTTACGGAAACATCGCACAAATCTTCGGACGGTTCATTGGACATAGCTGAAATCGTGAAAGCGTATCACGATATAGGATACAGATATTATATTCGCCCAGACCACGGCAGACATATCTGGGATGAAAAGTGCCGCCCTGGCTACGGTCTTTACGACAGAGCCTTGGGAATAATGTATATACACGGCGCGTGGGACGCTTATGAAAAAGGAGGGAAAACATGAACTGGCAGGAAAAAACGGCTGTCATAACCGGCGCTGGAGGCATACTGTTGGGCGCATTCGCGGTTGAGTTGGCCAAAAAGGGCACTAAAGTGGCCGTGTTGGACAGAGACTACGAACACGCGAAAGAAACCGTTGACACCATTAAAAAGTCGGGAGGAACAGCCATGGCGTACGCCTGCGATGTACTTGACAAATCCTCTCTGATAAAAACCGAGGAACAAGTTTATAAAGACCTGGGGAATTATCACATTCTTATAAATGGAGCGGGCGGCAATTCGGACAAAGCAAACACGACGAGCGAATTTTTTAACGAAACCGATTTGGATAACCCTGACGCAAGGTCGTTTTTCAGCCTTGATGCTTCGGAAGTTCAAAAAGTATTCGAGTTGAATTTCCTGAGCGCTCTTTTAACCACTCAGGTATTCGCCAAAAGAATGCTGGACTTAAAAAGCGCAACGATTATAAACGTGTCAAGCATGAGCGCCTTTTCACCCCTGACAAAAGTTCTTGGCTACAGCGCGGCGAAAGCGGCAATCAATAATCTGACCGAATGGCTGGCCGTTCATTTCGCCAATAAAAACATCAGAGTAAACGCCATTGCTCCGGGCTTTTTTGTGACGCGACAAAACCGTAATCTTCTCAAAAACCCCGATGGTTCTTTAACCCCGCGTTCTCATAAAATCATATCGCATACTCCGATGGGCAGGTTTGGAGAGGTGGAAGATCTATTCGGAACATTTTTCTGGCTTTGCGACGAAGAAGCCTCCGCTTTTGTCAGCGGCACGGTAATTCCTGTGGACGGCGCTTTTAATGCTTACAGCGGTGTGTAAATTATGAAAAAATTTATGGATAAAGACTTTCTCCTTTCAACTGAAACGGCAAAAAAGCTATACCACGATTTTGCCGCCAAAATGCCGATCTTGGATTATCACTGTCATATCAATCCTGAAGAGATAGCCAAAGACAGGAAATTTGAAAATATTGCCCAGGTATGGCTCGGCGGAGATCATTATAAGTGGCGTCTCATGCGTTCAAATGGCGTTGAAGAAAAATATATCACAGGCAACGCGTCTGACAGGGATAAATTTCAGAAATGGGCGGAAACCCTTGAGCTTGCCATTGGCAATCCCTTGTATCATTGGAGCCATTTGGAGCTTCAGAGATATTTTGGCTACAGTGGTGTTCTCAATGGCGACACCGCTGAAGAAGTATGGAACCTATGTAACAGTGCGCTTGCTTCATTAAGCGCGAGAACACTTATCAAAAATTCCAACGTAAAACTGATCTGCACGACTGACGATCCGGCTGATTCCCTTCAATGGCATCAGGAAATTGCGTCAGACAAATCTTTTACCACGCAGGTGCTTCCAACTTGGCGTCCTGACAAAGCCATGAATATAGAAAAACCACAATATCTTTCTTATCTGGAAACACTGTCAGATGTAAGTGGCGTTAAAATTAATTCTTTTGCGATGCTGTGTGAAGCTCTGAAAAAACGTCTTGATTTCTTTGAAAAACACGCCTGTTTGCTATCGGATCATGGGCTTGAATATCTAATGTATAAACCTGTTTCTGAAAAAGAAACAGAAGAAATTTTTTCAAAGAGATTTTCAGGCGGCCTGCCGAGTAGAGAAGAAGAACTAAAATTTAAAACTGCGTTTATGTTATTCATGGGGCGTGAATATCATAGTCGTAATTGGACAATGCAATTACATTACGGCTGCAAGCGCGATAACAATACTTTTATGTTTGACAAAATTGGCCTCGACACTGGGTTTGACGCAATCAATAACTTTGCCCCCTCGTCTGAAACTGCGGATTTTTTAAACGCGTTAAACTCAACGGACGAGCTTCCCAAAACGATACTATACAGTCTCAACCCCAACGACAACGCCGCTATAGGCTCCATCATGGGCTGCTTTCAACAAGCGGGAACAATCGCTAAAATTCAACATGGCTCGGCTTGGTGGTTTAACGACCATAAGACCGGCATGACTGAGCAAATAATTTCCGTCGCCAATCTTGGTCTTTTAGGAAACTTCGTGGGGATGCTCACCGATTCCAGAAGTTTTATCTCCTATACAAGACATGAGTATTTTAGGAGAATACTCTGCGATATAATAGGAAAATGGGTTGAAAACGGTGAATATCCTGCGGATATGACAGTACTTAAAAAAATAGTTGAAGGAATTTCTTTTAATAACGCCGCGCGTTATTTTGGCTTTAAACTGGGGGGATTATGAATAAACTCAACGAACACATAGGAAAGTACAGATGGACAATCTGTTCACTGTTGTTTTTCGCCACGACTGTAAATTATCTTGACCGACAGGTCTTGAGCCTATTACAACCAATGCTTTCCGAGCGTTTCAGTTGGACTAACAGCCAATACGCCGACATTACTGCGGTGTTCCAGTTTTCCTATGCGATAGCTACGATTTTTGCTGGCAGATTCATTGATAGACTGGGAACCAAATCAGGTTACGCCTGGGCTTTTGCGCTTTGGTCGGTGGCTGCGGTAATACATGCCTTTTCTGTCAAAATTGGTGGCGCCTTTGCGCCGTTGTTTTCGTTGTTTGGCATAGTAATTCCGGTTTCGGTATTAGGTTTCATGATAGCAAGACTCGTTCTTGGAATTGGCGAATCGGGCAACTTCCCTGCGGCTGTAAAAACGACTGCGGAATGGTTTCCCAAAAAAGAGCGCTCTTTTGCCACTGGTATTTTTAACTCTGGCGCAAATATCGGAGCTATTGCCGCACCTTTAAGCGTGCCTTGGATGGCAACGCGCTTCGGCTGGGAAATTACCTTTGTTGTTGTGGGTGCGGTTGGCTTTATTTGGTTGTTCTTTTGGGCGCATTATTACGACTCGCCAAAAAATCTTCTCGAAAAAAATCGAATATCCAAAACAGAATATGAATATATCCACAGTGACGAAGAGAAAAATGAATCCGCTGTTGAAACAACTAAAACAAGCTGGTTCAAACTCTTTAAATATCGGCAAACTTGGTCTTTCGCGGTTGGTAAATTTTTGACCGATGGAGTATGGTGGTTTTTCCTCTTCTGGCTTCCCGCTTTCTTGAAAGCTAAATATAACCTTACCGGCACTGCCATAATGCTGCCACTTGCCCTCCTTTACAGCATGACGATGGTAGGAAGTATCGGAGGCGGATGGTTTCCAGCATATTTTATGAAGAAAGACATTCCGGTTTATGCCGCAAGGATGAGAGCCATGATTGTTATCGCACTATTCCCGCTGGTCGTCTTGCTTGCGCCTGTCTTGGGCAAATACACCTACTGGTTTCCCATCGTGATAATAGGAATTGGCGCATCAGCCCATCAGGCGTGGTCGGCTAATATTTATACGACTGTATCCGACATGTTCCCCAAAAAAGTGGTGGCTTCGATCATAGGCATAGGCACCATGGCCGGTGGAATTGGTGCCGTGGTTGTATCAAAAACCGGCGGTTGGCTCTTTGATTACTACGCCGCCTTGGGACGCATTGACACGGGCTACACGCTGATGTTTATGTTCTGCGCGATTGCGTATGTATTGGCGTGGCTGATAATGAAACTGCTCGTACCACAATTTAAGCCGATCAAGGATTTATAGATACTTTTGGGAACCGCGTACTTGATTCCCCTTTTGTGTAAGTGATGCGATATAAGAACTTTCATCTTAGCTTTCATATTTTTTACTCAGAGCCGCTTGCAATCAAAAGATTGCGAGTTGGTATAAAGCAAGCAACTTCCGTGATTGAGCATTAAGTAACCCCGAAAAACAGGGCGTAGCCTGTTTTTCGGGGTTGTCCGTAGTGTTTATGCCCGTGTAATATTTGCAGGTTGGCAAAGCCGCCTACAAATATTACAAGCGGAAAGTTTACATCAGTGGCTCAAAATGTGTATGTCCCCTTAATGGTGAAATACCCGGGTCTGCCGGGGTTAAATCCCGGTCTGAAGGCTAAGTCGGATGTACTGCGCCATTCGGTCATGGCATAGCTCAGTTCGACCCGGATGTTGGGTCTGATGTCATAGCCCGCGCCGACGCGCCAGCCAAGTTTAACCTCCCTGGTACCCTGTCTGGGGTCTGCGTTTAAGGCAGGGTCAACGTCCTCTACGCTCCAAAAGTGGAAAGATGGGCCCGTGTAGAGAGATACGTTTTTGAAAGGGCTGAACATAACGTCCATGCCAACATATATGCCAAATAGGTCATAGACCTTAATGTTTTCCTGGGGGTCGCCCAATATTCTCGCGTACCCCAGATTAGGGCGGAATCTGACGTCAGCGTAGGGATTAAAAAATTCCAGACCCACTTCCAGCGTATAGGCGCCAATGCCTCCCCATGGCGTGCGAGTGAGTTCGTTGCTGTCGCCCTGACTTATGTTGTAGCCGCCGGAAAGGTATCCCTTAAGCCCATTGTCCTCGTCATCGGCCTTAAGCGCCGTTGAAAAGGCAAACAAGAGGGCGCCGGACAGTAAAAGCGTCATTGCATTTTTCATATTTCTCTCCAATTCCTAAAACCTTAAACCGGTTTGCACGTAAACACGCCGACCGCCCATGTAGTTGCGGTACCATCCATTGACATTATTCGCGGCTCTCCACCTGTAGTCGCCCTTATAAGGATCATCAACGGGCAGGGGCGCGCCATTGTTTCTGGGCCGTTCTACAGGGAAAACATTCCCGTTGCTAAGACCCCCGGCGTCAAAGTCGCCGCCTAAAAACGCGCGGTGGTTAAATGGGTTGCTCATGTCAATGTTAGTAAACCAGGTCAGGCCCTTGACCAACGGCACTGTGAGGCTGTAGCGCATTGTCGTGCTCCAGCTGTCATTGCCGGCATAGATGTTGGTGGTAATACTGTAGCCCTGCGCCAAGTTGGCAGTGTTGGCGTATTGTCCTTGTCTTGGATTGTTGGTGCCGCCGCCGGGATAGTCAATTACTCCCTCAAACGTGGGGTAGCCATAGACCATGCCCACAGTATCGCGGCCCATGCCGTAACTGGTGTATTGGCCTCTAAACGTGATATTGGATTTGGTCTTGCCGCTGCTGAGGTCATACATGAGATAAAACTTAAAAGTGTGTTCGTTGCCGCTCAGCATCGTGGGGTTCCAAGACTCCCTGTCGCCGTACACTTTCTCCCAGTAGCGGGGCATGGCGAAAGTCGCCCCGGCATCCCTCACCATTGTATCGGCGGTGCCAATCCCGGTCTGATTGTGCATCAGGCGGGCAAATGTGTAGTTGCCGCCAAAAGTCGCGCGGCGCGTAAAGGGGAAGTCCCATTCCACTATCGCTCCTGTGTATTTCCTTTCATACCCCAGGCCCTCAACATTTCCAAGCACGAAGCGGATATGGTTGCTGGTGAAGTCTCCTCCGGTAACGGGGCGGTTAGTGCGTTGCCATATTTCGCCGGGCAAAAAATCGTACATATTTTCAAAGGTTTTATAGACAAAAGAGAACTTGACATTGCCGCCGGAAACAAACGCTCTGCGGAACCACAGAGTGTATTCGGTGGAAGTGGGAGCCTTAAAGCCAGAGTCTATCCTGGTACCCTCAGGGCCGGCCACGGCGTCGCTGTAGGCGTCTCCATAATTGTCCAGGTTAAGAATATCTGAAAGCTCCACCAAATGTGGCTTCGCGCTCCCCGTGTTCCAGTACCTCGATCTCGTGTTGGAGAGGCGGCCATTCACGAAGCCGGAAAAAACCGATGTGGCCATGGCGGTATGGAACTGGCCCATGGACAGGCCGACAAGGCGTCTCTGGTCGCCGTTCATGTCGAATTTGTATTCAAACCTGAAAGTCGGCATGGAATAGCTGTGGATATTTGAGATCACACCGTCCCATAGTTTGTAGTTATCAAAACGCAGGCCCAGCATCACGCTGTGGTTGTCGTTTATTGTCCACAGGTCATTGATGTAAAAAGACTGCATACTGGTATTAATTTCGCCGTTTTCAGCGCCGTACCGCTCGCGCACACGCGGGTAGGCATAGCTGGCTGCGCCGCGGGGTGTCGGCAGCAGAGGCGCGTCCACTACGCCGCGCGTGAGGACGTATGGGTCAACATCGCTTATCCTCGCGGCGGCTACATTAAATACAATGTATTTGCCTGCGTATTGCGAGGCCGGTCCCGGGTTACCGTTGGGATTTCTCACATCCGAGTTCTGCAAGTCCGTGGCTATCTGGCCCGGAATACTAAAGAAAAATGGCGCTCCGTTTGTCTTGAGGTTCCAGTTGGTGGTGTCCAACTGGAAGCCTATGTCAATCATGTGTGTGCCTTTGGCCTTCAAGTAATGTTGGTAGTTGAGCACGGTCGAAGTCGTGCTGCCGCCATCCCCGCGATCCTGGTCTGAGCCGTTAAATAAGTAATCCCGCTGGCCGCTCGTGGGGTTTTCAAACGCGGCATCAAAGAAGCCATTCGCCACATAGTTTGATTCGCTCAGATCATCGTATCTGCCATTCTTTGGGATAACGGTAGGGATTTGGTAAATGGAGACGGATTTTCTGCCACCTGAATTGTTCCACCAGCCGAGCGATGATTTGCCGGTGCGGATGTCCAGGACGCCTGAACTGCCGATGATACCCTTGTAAGCAAAGCTCCAGAGGCGCGTGTAGTCGTCTTCCCAGAACTCCGGGTTCTGTTCGCCCAAATATAAGTTGGTGAACCCGGTATAAAATATGCTCGACTCATTGTAATAGTATTCAAGCTGGTGGTTGGGCGTAATCTGGGCGAAGAGAGTCAACTGGTTGTTGCTATTCTTACTATACCCGTAATACATGCTGTCCCATGTTGAAAATGCCCGCAACTCGCTCCTGCGGATGACATCGCCATTTTCCGCTCTGTAAAAGGTACCCACACGGTCTGTCGGCAGGGGACCCGTGGGTGGAGCTGTCCACCGGCTTCCGCCGCCGGACGTGCCAGACCATAACGTGCTGTTATAGTTCTGGGGCTGAAGGGAGCCGGCGTACGCAAAGGTTATGCGGTCTTTCCAGATTGGACCCTGCAATGAAAACTCATAGCTCCTGTCAAGATCGTCATCATCCGCCGTAGCAGTTCGCGGTCTGCCGTCACGGTAATCGTAGCCTGTATCGCGAGTTCTCCATGTTGACCACCTGTCAACGGACACTCTGAATGTGCCTTTCCACTCATTGCTGCCCTTTGTAGTGACATAAGAAATTAATCCGCCGTCCGTATTGCCGTAACGGGAGTTGAGGGGGGAAGTTATGATGGCGATGGATTCAATCATGTCCGTCATGGGGGTTGGAACCATGTACGCGTATCCGCCGTAACTTTCCGTGATATTGATGCCGTTAAATAGCGTTTTGGTGGATCTGGACGTGCCGCCGCGAATATTGTAAGTGCCGGTCACTGAACCCGCAACGCCGGGCGTTAGGGCGTTTAGTGTGCCAACGTCTATATTGCCCAGCATTTCAAGTTGTGAGGCTGTGAAGGATGTCTGCATAATGGTGTCCGTCTTATCAACCTGGGCCTGTGTGCCTAAAATTTCTACGACGACTTCCTGTGCCTCTACCCTGTTGAGTCTCACGCTGCCGTTGCCTACCTGGCCCGCTATCAGTTGCAAGGTGAGCTTGCGGGTGCGATAGTCGGCAAGGGTGTACGTTATCGCGTAGTTACCGCCGGGCAGCAGTGGTACACGAAATTGGCCGTTGGCGTCCGTGACAGCCTGACGCTGACCCAGCAATGCGGGGGATTCAATTAATACCCTTACGCCCTGCAGGGGGGCGCCGTCTTGAGATGTAACCCTGCCTGCCAATACCGAGCTGGAAAAGTCCTGAGCAAAGGCCGGGGCCGCCGCCAGAAAGGCCATCAATGGAGTTAATACTAGGTTTTTTCGCATGATTTTATCTCCTTTAGCTTATAGTCTTGCGGTGAAAGCGAACTCAATGGATGTGCCGCGGGTGGTGCCGCTCTCCATCTGCCCTTCGTCCCGCCCGGAAAACGCGCCGGGAGTCCAGGTGTGGGTTTTCATGCCAAAGTTTCGGAATGCCAGTTCAAAGCCGAAGTCGTTGCTTATGCGGTACTTCAAACCTGCAAAGACGCTGGGACTAATAGCGGTGTTCTCAAAGTTGTTGGAACCGTACCCGCCCAGATAATAATCCGGGTTGTTGTTCCAGATTTGTTGAAGCGTCGCGCTGGGCTTTGTTGTCTGATCCTTTAATGTCCACCTGAAGTCGCTGCGGACTTTGTACCTGTCTATGCCAACGCCTACAAACCACTCCATTTTGGAGCTGATGTCTTCGAGTGTCTGAGATGGGAAAAAGGTTGGCATCTGCCCCCAGTAGGCCAGCCTCATGTTCCATCCCTGGGCCGTCTCTTTGCGGTCGCTTACAGACCAGTAAGGATGCAGCTTCAGGCCGGAAACATCGTAAATCTCTGAATCCGATGCCTTTTTAGACCAGTCAAGTGTATCGTGGTGACGCCCCGGGACGTAGTCCCAGGTGACTTCCGCTGTAATGGCTCCCTTGATGCCGAAGAGATCCCTCAGATCCCTCTTGCCTTCAAACCCAATGCCCATGAGCTTGTTGTCATAGTGGGCAACCCTCATGTCGCCCGACATGAGACCAGTCCGAAGTTTAAAATTAACGGAATAGGGACCGCTTGATCCTTCCTCCGCGCTGGCAAAAGCGCCAAGCAGCGCCAAGGCCGCTCCAGCGCGATAAAGTCTATGTGCTCTCATTAAGGCACCTCCTTTTGGATGAAAAAAACGCGTTTTCGTGTTCCCACCGTGACAAGGCGGGAAAAGGAGGTGGATATGCTTATATTCAGACAGGATGTTGACAATATAATTATTGAAAATGATGAAGATAGATTGCAAATTGCCTATGTGATGACACAGCAACACTTACAAAAATGCTTTTGACATCTTTGACAAAAATGGCTATCCAATTAGCTAATTAAAGGTAATTTTGCCAGTATAGAGGCAAGCATTAACCAGCCTTGTAAAATACCTTTAGGAAAGAATCGTCTGTCGAACCGATAACAGAACTCGTCCAAAGACCGTTGCAAGTGTTTGGCGTCCAACACATGAAATGTCCCACCTAAGCCTCAATACACAAAAAATGCGCATCATCACATATTCGAAAAAAAGTTTCAGTTCTTTCATTTTTTTTGAGTAAGAAATTTAAAAAGTATGTAATATGGATTTTACGGAGCTGGAAAATCACTCCGCATTCAAATGTTCTACACAAGCATCAGCGATTCACAGAAGTACAGCAAGGTAATGCCAGCACAGCAGCACCCTTTGCAATGCACGACTAACAAGTTTTGGCAGGAATCATGGGTTTGTATCTGCTCTACCTACATTCAGACAGCAAACGGCATTCGCCGGAAGCTGACTGCGGCTTGGGCTTTATTCAGTATTGCAGTTTCATCGTAAATTTTGGGAATTACATACTTTACTTGGACAACAATTCTAAATAGTGTTATTACAGGAGATGTGATTTTGAATTAAGGATACATATATGAACAACATCAAGGTTCTATAACATTCCCCCAAGTTAAATGTATAGTTCCCTAAATTTTCCGTGTTTTGGATTTGACACGAGCATCCTCAAGGAGGCTCTATGACCCGTCAATCCAGACTTTTTTGCGTTTGTTCCCGCCTTGTCACGGTGGGAATTATGAATTAAAAGTATTTCATTAAATTTTAATAATGTTAGGCAAAATAAGGGAACTACATACTTTTGCTTTTTGATAGTATTTACAGATAGATTTAGTGGCATAGCAGTCCAACTATGAATAGGTGAACTGCTATGATTGTTTTGGATGCGGATGTTCAAACTTGGATTGGATAATGTCATCACGGGTGCAGGTACATCATAATGTTTTACAGTTTCCATTATATAGCAATTTTCGCTTGTATTGCTTGCAGATCCTTGCATAGCAGTTCAACCCGCAATAGGTTGAACTGCTATATTTTTTAAAACGGTATCTTGATGACAAAACCTTCAAAAGGCAAAATAGTAATCGCGCTCAGCGGGGGCGTTGACTCCAGTGTATCGGGGGCCTTGTTGCTGGAAGAAGGCTGGGATGTCGTCGGCGTCACGCTTCAACTGCAAGGTGCTTCAACAGATGGGGCGGAACAAGCCGAGGCCGTGTCGCGGCAGTTGGGAATAAAACATCTGGTATTAAACCACATTGATGATTTTGAAAGAATGGTTCTGCGTCCGGCTTGGGACGAATATGCTTCAGGCCGCACACCATGCCCCTGCATGAGGTGCAATGATCGCATCAAGTGGGGCCTTTTGCTGGACTGGGCTTTGGAGAATGGCTACTCAGCGCTGGCGACGGGACACTACGCGATAATTACTTCTGAAGGCGGTCAGGCAAAGCTACTGCGAGGGAAAGACAAAAACAAAGACCAGTCATATTTTTTAGCGGGTCTCTCCCAGGAATGTCTGTCTAATACGGTTTTCCCCCTAGGCAACTTCGACAAGCAACGGGTCAGAAGAAAGGCGGCTGAGCTGGGTCTGGTATGCGCGGAGCGCAGGGAAAGCCAGGACACATGTTTTATGATGCCCGGCCTCTCTTTCCCGGAATCATTACACATGCGTTTCGGCAATGAATCCGAGCAAAAGGAAGGATATATCATTGATTGTGAGGGTCGTAAACTGGCACAGCACAATGGCATCCACAATTTCACCATAGGCCAGCGGCGCGGAGTGAAAGTCGGAACAGGCGCCAAAGCCTGGGTTTGTCGCGTGGACACGGCCACGGGCAATGTTTATCTGACAAACGCGGAGGAAGACCTGTTGAGCGAAGAAATTACAGTATCCGACCTCAGTTGGACAACGATGGAGCCTCCGTCTATACCAATGGAGTGCGAAGTTCAGGTGAGATACCGAGCTGTGCCTGTACCGGCGACTCTGGCTGACATCTCAAATGGCCGCGGGAGACTCATACTACGCCAGCCCGTCAGATCAGCCGCGCCCGGCCAAGCCGCTGTATTTTATAATGGAGATCGCGTACTTGGGCGCGGCTGGATTTGTAGCGCTTCTATATGAAAAGTGTCATGGAAATACGAGTTTATTACGAAGACACAGACTGCGGCGGAGTGGTCTATTACGCCAATTATTTGCGATGGATGGAGCGCGGCAGAACCGAGTTCCTTAGAGAGCGCGGAATCGAATTGACCTCTTTGATGCGGCAGGATGTATGGTTCAGTGTAAGCGAGTGCAATATAAAGTATAAAAGACCCGCCAGGTACGATGATCTGCTAAATGTCATTACTGAGCTGGACGAAGTTGGCGGCGCAGCCTTTTGGCTTAAAAGCCTTGTACTGCGGAAAGATGAACTGCTGCTCGCAGAGGCTAGAGTTCGCATTGCCTGCATGAGCGGCGAGACGGGCAAGGCCAGACGAATACCCCATGAGGTAATAGAAGCGCTTACATCTGAGCCACTTGCAAAACGTTAGTTTTGCAATATATCGTTAGTTGGCGAATAAAAAAGATATTCCATTCATGCAACAATGGAGTATAGTAATCTTAGTTGTGATTTTGCACAGATCACTGGTTTAGTAGGTGGAGGGAAATAGACCGCTCCGCATGAATTGGGAATCGTGGTTTTTGCAAAAGCGCCGTGCGATGCAAGTGTAACCGAATTAGTGGATGGGTTCGCAAAATGCTGAGAAAAACAAGAATACTGATAGCCGCTACGGTATTTGCGTTAATAACGCTTATTTTCCTTGATTTCACCGGAACCCTGCACCCGTGGTTCGGCTGGCTGGCAAAAATACAACTCATCCCGGCTTTGCTGGCTTTAAATGTGAGCATAGCCATGTTCATCGCTCTGATTCTGGTAGCAATACTGTTCGGGCGCATCTACTGTTCCCTCGTTTGCCCACTGGGAATAATGCAGGACTGCATCAACCGTATTTCGGGCTGGCGTGCCGGGGCTCGGAACCGCTTCTGCTACAAAAAGCCCAAGTCATGGCTACGCTATGGGATGCTTACCCTGCTTGTGCTTGCCTTATTAACCGAGATCAGCATCATTGTATCGCTGCTGGACCCATACGCGGGCTTTGGGCGAATCGCATCCAATCTCCTTGCACCGCTCTATCGCCTGGGAAACAACCTTTTGGCCTGGTTTTCCCAAGCCATTGACGGTTACGCTTTCTATTCAACGGATGTATTGATTAAGAGCTGGATAACCTTTGGCGTGGCTGTTGTAACGCTCGTGCTGGTGGGAACGCTTGCATGGCGCGGCGGTCGTACATGGTGCAACACCATTTGCCCCGTGGGGACTTTTCTGGGACTCATCTCTCGGCTATCGATCTTGAGGACAACCATTGACACTGACAAATGCACCAACTGCGGCCTCTGCGAAAAGGGCTGTAAAGCATCGTGTATTGACTCCAAGAACATGGCCGTTGACCACAGCCGTTGCGTAAGATGTTTTAATTGCATTGAAAACTGCAAGACCGGAGCATTTCGCTATGCCACTGAATTCGGCAAAAAGAGAGAAGTGACGCCGGATTCTGGAGACCATCAAAACAAATGTGACGCCGATCAAGTGAGTGCTACGCGCCGCAGTGTTATCGTATTGCTCTGGTCCATGGCCGTGACCAATGCACTGAAGGCGCAGCAACAGCAGTTCCAACCGCTCCAGGCGGAAGGCGGCTTGGCCGAACTCAAACCAAAAAAGATTCCATCTCGAAAAACGCCGGTCATACCCCCAGGGACGCAAGGGCTGCACAACATGAAAAAAAATTGCTCGGCATGTCAACTTTGCGTCTCATCATGCCCAAACGGAGTACTGCGTCCATCAAACAGGCCGGCAAACCTTATGCAGCCTGAAATGTCTTTCGATCGCGGGTACTGCCGACCTGAGTGCATTGAGTGTACTTTGCTATGTCCGACTAATGCCATAAGAAAAGTGACCAAGGCGGAGAAGACGGCTATATCAATAGGCTATGTAGTGTGGGACAAAGACAGGTGCTTGGTGAACACCGAAAATATCCGTTGCACTAGCTGTGAGCGCCGCTGCCCGACCGAAGCCATCACCATGGTGGATCGGGATCCGGGGGTCGAAAATTCGCTGAAAATACCCGTCATCAACAACGAACTATGCACGGGGTGTGGCGCATGCGAATACTATTGCCCCGTGCGTCCACTCAGCGCTATTCATGTGGAAGGCCATGAAAGGCATCGCTCCATTCAATTCGAGGATTACGATGGATATGGAAAACGAAAACGAAAACAAAAATGACCTCAGCCGCAGGGACTTCCTGAAAGCGGCGGGTGCCGGAGCCGGGACGATGCTTGCTGGATCGGCCTTGGCCGGATGCAGGCTGCGGGGCAAAAACTCGCCCGATGGCGTTTCAGGGGCGGGGCCAAACAAGATGACCTATCGCGCGAACCACAATACCGGCGACATGGTCTCGTTGCTCGGCTATGGATGTATGCGTTGGCCCCTGCGCCAAAGGGCCGATGGCAACGGCGAAGAAGTAGATCAGGAAGCCGTGAACCGGCTCGTTGACCACGCGATAGCCAACGGCGTGAATTATTTCGACACCGCCCCCGGATACGTCCGCGGTTTGTCGGAAGAAGCGACTGGAAAGGCTCTAAAGCGCCATCCGCGCGATAAATTTTTTGTCGCCACCAAACTTTCAACGCAACGGGACGCCCCCGGTCTAAGGACATTTCAAGGCTCGAAGGCGATGTACGAAATGTCTTTCAGCAGACTTCAGGTGGACTACATAGACTATTACCTTCTGCACTTCATCGGCGCTGGCGGGGTTCCGACTCTGAAGGAGAGGTTCTACGACAACGGGATGCTCAACTTCCTGCTGAAGGAGCGCGAGGCCGGACGTATCCGCAATCTCGGCTGGTCTTTCCACGGCGATGTGGCCGCTTTCGACTACCTGTTGGCGGAGCAGGACAAAGGCAACGTGCGCTGGGATTTCGCCATGATCCAGTTGAATTACGTGGACTGGATGCACGCGACAGGCTTCAACACCAACGCGGAGTACCTGATGGCGGAACTGGCAAAGCGCAAAATCCCCCCCGTAGTGATGGAACCCTTGCTTGGCGGTCGTCTGGCGAGGGTCAACGCCCAGGCTCTGAAGCTGATGAAAGGAATACACCCGGCGGATACAGCCGCGAAGTGGGCTTTCCGCTATGCCGGGTCTTTTCCAGAAGTACTCACCGTTTTGAGCGGCATGACATTTATAGAGCACCTGCGTGAAAACATACGCACATATTCGCCGCTGGAACCCCTCAACAAGCAGGAGCACGAATTACTGGAACAGGTGACGGAAATACTGCTGGACAGCAACTATGTCCAATGCACCGAGTGTCAATACTGTATGCCCTGCCCTTATGGAATTGATATACCGGGTATTTTTGGCCACTACAACCGCATAGTGAGCGCGGACAAGCGTCTGAAGAGTTCCAAAGATGAGAACTATCGCCAGGCTCGGCGCGAGTTCCTGATTGGCTACGACCGCGCTGTGCCCAAAGCGAGGCAAGCGGATCAGTGTAATGGCTGTAACAAGTGCGGCCCCAAGTGCCCGCAAAAGCTGGATATCCCGAAAGAAATGCAGCGCATAGAGACATATGCGGAGCAACTAAAACAAAATTTGGATTTTTAGCTGCTTTTTACAAACCGCAAAACTAGCCGCCAGAGAAATAACAAAGTGATACTCATACTAAGTTGTGTTTGATTGACATTGAACGCTTTACGCCAAAGTTTTTAAAAACACTTGGAGCGCTTGCGAGGCCGCATCCACCGGGGAAACCCAGCTTTTTCAAAAACTTGCGGGCGTCGGTTCCCGCCGCCTTATAGCAATTTTAGTTTTCGTAGTCCAAAATGTGCAATACATTCATGCGAAACATATTGATAAAATTGGATTCAGAAGTCATGAGAATGGACTGCGCCATCTAAAATTGCTATATACCAATTTGCATTCATAGGAATGCAAATTGGTATCAAACACATAGAAGCAGGCAAGAGTGGGGCCAAAGTAGCAGAATGACTATTAGTCCGCAACTGCTGTCCATTCCATCACAGACTCGCGTAGTTGTATTGGTTCCTTCCGGTCTGTTTGGATTTATACAACATTTCGTCCGCTCGTTGTATGTAGTGGCTTGGAGTATGTGTATGCTTCACTATTCCGGTTGTAACGCCGATAGAAACAGTGACATGCTTCGCTACGCCGCTTGTTTCATGCAATATATTGCATTTACGTATGTTTTCCAGCAATCTGTTTGCGACCAGGCATGCGCCTTCTTTATGGGTACTGGGGAGGATAACGGCAAATTCCTCGCCGCCGTAGCGCACTACAAAATCATTGGCTCTTGAGAGACTTTTTTTCAGGGTTTCCGCAACTGCTTTCAGGCATTTGTCGCCTTCGTCGTGACCATAAGTGTCATTGTATTTCTTGAAGTGATCAATATCTATCATGAGAAAACTGAGCGTACTGCCTGAACGAGATAGGGAGTTAATGACATGCTTCAGCCTTTCATCAAGAAAGCGCCTGTTGTATATGCCTGTCAGGGGATCAATGTATATCTTTTCTACTTCTGTTTCGAGATGTTTAATGATGCGTAAATCCTTGGTATAGGCGGCAACGACCTGGCTGTTTTCGTATTCGACGCGCACAAGTGTGGTTTCCGTAGGTATTAACGTTCCGTCCGGCCGTTGATGCATCCACTCAAAAACGCTGTAACCATCTTCAAAAGCCTGTTTAATCAGCGATGAGGATTTTTCGACTGAACGTTGGCCATCGGGCTGGTATTCGGGGGAACAATATTCAATATTCCATTTTTCGAGGTAATCTTGTTTGTCCTTAAAACCGTAAAGTTTTACGGATGCCTCGTTGCAATCAATCGTGGCAAGATTGCGGTCAATTATGTGGCAGGCCAAAGGCGTGGCGTCCAGCATAAGCTTTATGCGTTTTTCCGCTTTGCGGGCTTTTTCTGTCTCTTCATTGCGAATCAGGGCGTTTGCTATTATTTGGCTCGCGGAGCGCAGAAGCATTTCTTCTTTCTCTGAAAAAACTCTTTCGTTGCTGCAATTATCAAAGCCGATAAAACCCCAGAACTGATTTCTTAAAAATATTGGCGAAACCAAAATTGACAATATGCCCTGTGGGCTGAGTACAGCTTTCTCGTGATCGGACATTTCGCGCACAATGCCACTGACACTATTTCCCTGCGATAGCTTTTCCTCCCAGCCAGGCACAACATCATCATAGAGGGTTTCTGCGGCAAACTTGTTGTCTTTCTGCGATTCGGCGTGCTCTGACCACTCGTATATCTGGTAACAATATAATTTTCCGTCTTTGATAAAATTCTTCCAAATATACACGCGGTCGGCCTCAACCGCCTCTGCCATGATTTCCATGGAACGCAACAGGTCGTTTTTGAAACTCTCCAAGCGTGACTCAAGCATAATGGCCGATACGGTGTTCACTGTATTCAGTAAATTGGTTTGCTGTTCTATTTCGCCCATCATCCGCTTATACTCGCGTAAGTCACGTGTATATACGACTATGGCATCGCCGTCCTCAAATTTGATTCGCGTTAGAGTGATTTCTACTGGTACAAGTGTTCCGTTCTGAGTACGGTGCATCCATTCTGAAACGAGATGACCATCGTCAAAGCATTCTCTTAACATCGCAAACGCTACTTCGCGTGAAGGTCTTCCGTCCGGTTGGTATTCAGGCCAACTATTTTTGTGTTTTTCTATCAATTCCTGTTTGCTGTTGTATCCGTAAAGCTGTAAGGCAGTCTTATTGCAGTCAACGATTTCCAAGTCTCTGTTCCACACTATGCAGCCAAAGGGAGTGGCATCCAGCAAGAGCGTTAAGCGTTCGTGAGCTTCTCGGATTTCTCTGGCTTCTTCCTGACGGGTTACGGCACTTGCAATCATCAGGCTCGTCGAGTGCAGGACATCTGATTCATCTTCTGTAAATACGCGCTCCAGGGTTCTGTCCTCAAACATTACATAACCCCAAAAGTGGTTGTCAGTAATTACTGGGGAGACAAAGACGGATATGCAACCGAAAGATTGCAGCAAGGCGGCTTCTGGTAATAGGCGCACTGGACCGTTAATTGCTTCGCCCGTTGGAAGCACTATTTCCCATCGCGGCATCCACTCGGACACTTTTATATCCGTGAATTGTTTGGCCGTAGGAGTAGTGCCACCTTCGATTCTGTCCCAGCGAAAAACCTGCGCTCCGTGCAGGCCGTCAGGTTTTATTACATTACGCCATACTGTCACTCTGTCTAAATTAAGTGTGTTGACAACAATGCCGATTCCGTTCGTCATTGTGTCCTCGAAAGTCACTTCCTTTTGAGATAGGAGCAATACTGCTGTTTTATTAAGCGCACTGATTATTTTATCTTTGTACAAAATTGTTTCGTGCGCTTTTTTAATGTCGGTTACATCTATCCCGAATTCCAGGTGAGCTTTCTGTCCGCCGGGCCAGTCAATCAATCGTCCTACTTTTGTGTATGTTCTGCCGTTTGGTTCCAGATTCTCCCAAATGACTACTTTTTCAGGCTCTTTTTCTAACTGAAAATACGGACAATAATCGCACACTTCTGTTTTACCTCCCAAAACCACGTAGCACGGCCTTCCCACCACATCTTCGGTAATGCCGTATTGGCTCAGGATGTGCTCGCTGGCAAAGAGCAACTCTCTGGTTTCAGGAACAGTAACGCAAACAAGTAAGTCCATTCCGTTCATGATTTTTTTCAAAATATCCAGTTGTTCTTCAATTTCTTTTGTACGCGATTTTTCCGCTTGATCCCGCTCTGCGATTTCCGTTATTACGCGCAGTTTCATCGCTATTATGGAATGTTCTAAAAGGGAAAGCTCATCACTGCGCTGCAGCTTTGGTAGTAAACCCAAATCTGCGGCGGCGACTTTTTGCCCATGCAAATTTTCGCCGGTCAAAAAAGCCTCGGTGTTTTTTACCAGCATGTCTATGGGTGTAATCACATGCCTCTGTAACACATAAGAATTGATAGTGATAATAGTGATAAAAACAAATATAGCCGCTATACCGAATATAATAAATGCGTATGTCCGCTCACGCATGATGTGATCCATGGGAATGTCAACGCCGGCATATCCGGCGATGCTCCCGTCTTCACGATGAATAGGCATATATACGGAGAGAAGGCGACCAAAAATACCGTTTGAAAACAGGGGTTTCACTAGTTCGCCACGTTGAAGTGCGTTTATATGGTCTTTATGACCCTTGCCCAGGGCTTCCGTCCAACTGAGGAAATCACCCAAATCCAGCGGCTTTTTTTCATTGGTGTCAAAAACGAATAACTGGCCGTTCTCAGTCATCCTAATGACAAAAACATCCAGCAGTTTGTGTTCCCTTTGCATCGTACGCAAATAATTTGAAATCGCCAAATATTCTGGATCCTTTTTAAACGTAGAAAGGTATCTGTCAATCATTTCACTGTTTATAATACAGGCCACGGTTCTAGACACGGCGGCACCCTTGTTAATAAATTCCGTTTCGATGCGCCGTTGAAAAAAGTAATTTACAATGCAAAGCACGACAATGCCTAACGAAAAAGTCACAAGCACGGAGGTAGCCATCAGGCGAAACCACAGCGATTTTTTCATTGGAACTGGACTACTTTCACCACCAGTGGTTCTATGTGAATTGTAGGCAGTGATTCGGTTTTTCATAGATTTGTCTTATTGAGACAGGAATAGTACTGTATTACATAAATTGATGACAATAGAGAGTTTAAAAAATGACGCATTAATAAATTATAAATATTTGGTTTGAGTGATGATAAAAAGATATACATCAGCCAGAGAGGCTGAGATTTACTTCTTGGGGCATGAATATGAAGCGGCTGGCGCGATTCTGGAGTTGTCATCTGCTCTTTTATTCTCTCGCTTTGTACCTGCTCGAAACATGGCACTAATTTAATAATATTTGAGAAACAAAAAAAAGAATAGGACTTTATTCCATGTGAAATGAACGTTACAAAAGAATTTTCTAAAAACGTCCCAATTCCATTTGGAGAGCTCCTAAAATGGCGGCTGGGCAGGTTGCTGCTCTGAGTATGCTTCTGCCCAGCGATATAGGTTTCCAACCTGACTCGCGCAGCATATCTATTTCAATATCTGCTATGCCGCCCTCAGGGCCATGTGTAAAAGCTATGTTCTCAAGGATTAATACTGGATTTGGCGCAGCAGTCTTTACTTCATAGGCAACCCAACGTTGTTGTACATCCCAGGTTCGCAGAGATTCCAAGGGTAGCGGAGGACGTAATTCTGGAATCCGTGTTCTATGGGATTGCTCGCAAGCCGTTAGGATAATTCGCCGCCAGCGTCCCATGCGGGCATCCACGCTGTGTTTGTTGTATTGACTTCTTTCATAAATTACCGGCTGAATTAGCGTTGCTCCAAGCTCTACGGCATCGGGTAAAAAATCGTCCCAAAGGCCCAGCTGTGCTGTAATTGGCAAGCATGCGTGTATATCAACAGGGGCTTCCCTATTTTCATTTATTGGTGCTACCAATCTTACTGAAGCGCTGTTTTTAGTTATACCCACGAGTTCAGCCCGCCAAATTCCAGCTGGGATGTGAATTTCCAGGGAATTTCCCAAAACAAGCCTGATTGCAGCAATGTGCTTTGCTTGTTCAGGACCAAGAGCAATTGTTGAATTTTCAACTGGTGTAATTGCATCCGGCAGGACAAATCGAGGAAGGGTCATAAATGGCAGAATATCTCAATTTTTGCGTCTACGTCAAAGAATGATTGATTTTGAGCGATTGGTATATTATTATGTATTTGTCTGTTACAGGCGAATTTTGGACTCAATGTTTTTTGCAGCAATACAAACGCTGTATGTTGAAGTATAGTAAGCATATATCTATAATCAATATACAGTCTTTCACATCAATTAAATTTCGCTAAAGGGTATTAATGCCAATATCAGTGGAAGCAGTTCTATTAGTACTTTCCATCTTATTTTTTATCAGCCTTGTTGTCGGAAAAGCCGGTTCAAAATACGGTGTTCCCATACTGCTCTTATTTTTGGGCGTTGGAATGCTAGCTGGTGTAGATGGATGGGGTATTGTTTTTGATAGTTACCGAATTGCTCAAACCATTGGAACAATAGCTTTGACAGTGATCCTTTTTTCGGGCGGGATGGATACAAAATTTCAAGAAATACGTCCCGTTATATTACCTGGCGTCATTCTGGCCACTATCGGTGTGGTTCTTACAGCATTTATCACTGGTTTGCTCACCTGGCTGTTTTTTGGCTTTTTGCCAGGGGTCAAGGAAATTGGCTTTTTAACATGTCTTTTATTAGCTGCGGTTATATCTTCTACGGATTCAGCGTCTGTTTTTTCGATTTTGAGATCAAAAGGTGTCGGCTTAAAAAACAACTTGCGCCCTCTGCTTGAGCTGGAAAGTGGAAGCAATGATCCCATGGCGTACATGTTGACAATGTGTCTTATTTCCATCATAAACATGCCTGGTGATGTGAGTTATTGGGGTGTAACCTTTTCTTTAATTACTCAATTAATTATTGGCTCTCTCTCTGGCTATTTGATCGGGCGATTGACTGTGTTTATCGCAAATCACATTAAAATTGATAATCCATCACTTTATCCGATTTTTATATTCACAAGCGCGATTTTTGCGTTTTCGTTCACACATTTTATAAAAGGAAATGGATTTTTGGCTGTTTACATCAGTGGCATGATAATTGGCAATGCCAAAATGATCCATAAACGGTCTGGAATGAGATTTTTTGACGGTCTTGCCTGGTTGAGCCAGATATTGATGTTCTTGACACTTGGGCTGCTGGTGAATCCACACGAACTAATGCGTGTTAGCGTTATAGTCCCCGGACTTATCATCAGCGTCTTGATGATATTTGTTACGAGACCAGCCAGTGTTTTTATTAGCCTTTTCCCTCTACGGGGCTTGAGTAGAAAAGACAAAGCCTTTGTTTCATGGGTAGGATTGAGAGGTGCGGTACCGATAATTTTTGCCATTATGCCGCTTGCAGCGGGAGTACCGCAAGCAAGATTTATTTTTGACACAGTGTTTTTTATAACATTGGTATCTCTTCTGATCCAAGGGACTACATTGAGTAAATTCGCAAAAAAACTGGGTTTGGACGAAAAACCTTTTGAACAAAAGAAATTGGAAGAATTTGATTTGGAGTTTCCCGATGATATAAAATCACTGACTTCAGAGATTACTGTAAATGAAAATGCACTTGCTTCCGGAAACATGCTGATGGATTTACCGCTACCGGAAAAAACGGTTGTTGTCCTTTTAAAACGCAATGAGAAATATCTTGTACCCACTGGAGATACACATGTGCATTTGAATGATATTTTGCTGGTGATAACTGATGATGAAGAAGCTTTAGCACAAACGTATCAAAATATGGGTGTGATATAGAAATTTAACTTTTTGCAGTTGAACTTCTATATTGCCAATTTGTTTTCAAGGGAACATTAATTGCTATTACAGTTTGTAAGTTTTTGCTCCCTTTGCAAAACTGAATGTTTCCACTTCATCAACATCAGTGTAAAAAACTTGAAATATAGGGTTGTCTATTGTGCTGTATATGCCCTTGATTGGGGGGCGTCTAGGGCGCAACTTGGTATTAGATCGCAGTTTGAAACTCGTACATGACGCGATGTGGCAATGGGGTGAGGAATATAAAGCAACAGTAACTGCTAAATAGCTGCGTAGTATAGCAGTTTTAGTTTTCGTAGTCCAAAATGTGCAATACATTCATACAAAACATATTGATAAAACTGGATTCAGAAGTCATGAGAATGGACTACGCCATCTAAAATTGCTATATTGGTACGCCACCGTCTTACTTTTTACCAAGCAACAGACCCGAAAAACAGATTACTTTCTGTTTTTCGGGCCTGTTAACTTGCAAAAACTACTTGATTGTTATGCTAATAGGAGCCATGGCATAAACACCAGTTGGATCGTTCAGAGAACGCAGACGAATGAGAGCGGCTTCTAATTCGTTTTTTCCGGCATCAAATGAGCCAACTTTTGTCAATTTTCGCTTCCCTGAACCAGAGAAGCCCTTAATCAATCGCTCCAAGGGCGTCTTCGGGGAGTCGTGATCGTCAGCACGAAAGTTGTTCCCAATTTTAGCGAGTTGAGCGGCGTGTTTTACCGCGGCGTCCAGACCGCCCAGTTCGTCAACCAGCTTTAACTCAAGAGCTTTACGACCAGTCCAGACTCTGCCCTGGGCAATTTCATTTACTGCGTTTTTGTCAATTCCGCGGCTGGCCGATACTTTTTCTAAAAATTGGTCATAGACAAAATCTACAAGCGATTGGGCTCTTTCCAATTCAGCTGGGGTCATTGAGCGCACCAATGAACGATTTCCCAGTTTTGCCACCTGGACTGAATCAAAGGTAATACCATAATTGGCGGCTAGTTTTTCGGCATTTGGGAAAACGCCGAAAACGCCAATTGAGCCTGTCAGGGTAACCGGCTCTGCGAAAATGCGATCGGCAAATGTGGAAATCCAATAACCGCCGGAAGCGGCTAAATTGCCCATGGAAACCACAATAGGTTTGTCTTTTTTGAGCGCAACAATTTCGCGTTGAATGACGTCTGATGCCAAGGCACTGCCACCGGGGCTGTTGACGCGCATGACTACGGCTTTGACCTCTTTATCCATGCGCAATGCGCGCAATTCCCTGGCAAAGCTGTCACCGCCGATTTTGCCTGAGCCACCATCGGCATCACCATCAACGATGTCGCCTTCGGCAACAATTATCGCTATGCGATTTCGCGTTTTTTTGGCCGTTTTTGGCGATTCAGTCGTTTTGGCGTATGTTTCAATGTCAATCTGCGGGAAGCTCTTTGTGCGAGCCTCTGTCCCTGACATTTTTTTAAGTTCATCAAGAACTTCATCATAATATGCCAATTGATCTGTCAGCTTTGCGGCCTGCGCCTCCTTGGCGTTCATGAGTCCTTTCGCATCAGACAGTTGTTGAATGTCATTTGACTCAAGACCACGACCTTTTGCTATTCCGGTTTTCAACTCATTCCAAATTTCATCCAGATAAACGCGAACCTGCTCGCGGTTTTCAGGACTCATTCGGTCGGATGTATAAGGTTCTACAGCGCTCTTATACTTGCCGACTTTTGTAACTTGGACTTGAACCCCGTATTTGTCAAAGGCTTTAGCAAAAAAAGTCAGATTGGCCGATGGGGCAGTTATATCCATAGCACCGAAAGGATTCATGATCAATTTGCCCAATCCTGCACATAGATATAAATCAGCGCGATCCCATACTTGGTTGTATGCGATGACAGATTTTTTTTCTTTAAAGCGATCCAGTGCCTGTTTGAGTTCCAAGAGCGATGCAGAGCCAGCGCTTTTCAGGTTTCCTGATATAAAAAGGCCTGATATCTTTGGATCGGTAGCGGCTTTATCCAATGCGTTGATAATAGCAGACAAAGGTAAATCTTGACCCATATCGCCCTGCAACGCCTTTTGTATAGTAGCGGCCGGACTATCCTGGCTTGAGCGGTCGGGCAGAGTTCGATCCAAACTAAAGACTAGAACCGCTTTGGCTGGCACGGTGGGAGGCTTGGGTCCCAGAACGGTAGCATATAACGCAAAAAGACCAATAATACTGCCAATAAACAGAATCAAGGCGAGCAAAGCGGCCAGACAGGAACTGAAAAATGTTTTCATTACTTCCTCCTACACAACATCTGACAGTAACATTTTGCAGCTTTTAATACAAATAAAAAATGTCGAATCGGTTGTAATAGAGCAATTTTTGCTTGCGTTGTTTGTGGGCGGCTTGGAATGACTGAGATGCCAAATAGGCTGGTTACGGCCTGTTTTTCAGGCTTGTTGGCTGTCACTGACCTTTATTAATTTCAATGATCTCGCCCGATAGATCTTCCAAAAGCCGCTTGAGCGGCGCTTCTTGTTTGATTAACTCTTCCGCACTGCTCAGAGTGGCGCTGCTAGTCGGGGAGATGGGGGGTATCTCGACAGTGCTAGTCGTTATTTTTGGCGCAATGGGCGGTTGTGTCCTGCTTTGTTGAAATGGTGGGGGCGTGTGCGCCGAAAAGCGACCTTGCTCTCGCGTGGGTTGATAAGCAGGTAAAGATGGTGCTGGCGCTGATGATACGTGTGATGATGTAGTCGCGCCCTTAACCAAAGAGTCCAGAGGGGCAAGATGTGGCAACTGTGCGGCAGTGATCAACGCTAATTCCACAACTACCTGTGGCAGGCTTGAATCTTTCAAGTCTCTTTCCCTTTGGATCAACAAGGTCAATATGCGGGACAGGCGCAGAATTTCATGAGGTTGCGCTCCCTTACGTGTGGTATCTTCCAGATGATCTCTGAGAGCCAGCATCAATTCTTTCCAAAAGTTGGCCCAATCAGCGCCCAAACTGGCCAGAGCATCGCAGTGATTCAGGATTGCGACAGCATCGCCTGATAACAGTGAATCCAACATTCCCTTGACTCTAACGGCGGGAACAATTCCAAGCTGTTCTCTGACAAGCGACTCCAAGACTTGACCATCTCCGGCTGAAATGACACGATCCAGTGTGGTGAGTGCATCGCGCATAGAGCCTTGACCCGCTTCCGCTACCAGGCGTAAACTGCCCTGCTCGGAAGCGACGCCCTCAGAATCGCACACATGTTGGAGCCTGGCTTCAATGAGACCAACAGGAATAAGTCGGAAAGGAAAAATCTGTACACGGCTTTTGATTGTGTCAGGGACATCCTGGAGTTCGGTCGTAGCAAGTACAAAAACGGCGTGCGATGGTGGTTCTTCCAGTATCTTGAGCAACGCGTCAAAGGCCTGTCGGGATAACATGTGGACTTCGTCAATGATATAGACACGATAGCGGCAAAAAGCAGGCCGCGTCTGCACTTGCTCCCGCAACGCTCTGGCGTCTTCTACGCTGGCTCGGCTGGCGGCGTCAATTTCAACAATATCCAAATTGCGGTCAGGCTGTTCAGAGGCGACACAGGCATTGCAAACCCCGCATGGTGTTGGAGTCGGCCCCTCGGCACAATTCAGCGCCCTGGCTAAAATACGGGCAGTACTGGTTTTGCCGGTACCTCTGACGCCGGCAAACAGAAAAGCCTGATGGTGAATGGAGCCAGACGCTTTAGCCCGGAGCAGGGCGTTCGTGAGTGCTTTAACGCTTGCTTCCTGCCCCACTAGGTCAGCAAGGATACGAGGGCGGTATTTCAGGGCAAGAGTTGTCATAACCGCTTTTATTTTTGCATGTATGCCGACAGTTCCATATCAAAATTGCGTTTGGCTTACAATTTTTCGTCCGAAGATCCAAGCGATAAACAGTGATAGGGCTGCTGCTCCCCATCCCCAGCGATAGCCGAGGTATTCCATGGGAAAACCGACAAGAAAACTCCCTAATCCAATCCCTATATCATAGGCGCAATAGAGTGTTCCGACTGCGGCTCCGCGTTTGTTGGCTTCTGAGTGATCCATGACGTATGCCCAGACTAATGTGTGTGCCATGCCGAAGCTGGCTCCATAGATTGTTCCGCACAATATATGACGGATGAGTCCGCCGGGCGTGATGGCTAAACCAAGTGCGGCAATGACGTTGATTGCCAGCATGATGGGCATCAGGCGAATGGGGTTTTTGCCCATGCCTGTCCAGCCTAGGACCAGTCTGAGGGCGACCATTCCGATGCCGTAGCATGAAACTAGAGCCGAAGTCCAGTGGAAGTGAAAATCTTTTGCTTCCTGCGCCCCATAGGATGGGATTGGGCCGTAACTGATGGCTAAACACAATAAAATGGCCATTGGGATAAATAGCCATTTTATGTTTGAAGCGTGGTCGCTAATGGTTTCACCAGGCACACTTGGCTCTCCTTTTATTTCTGGTAAACGGCTTATTACGAGAAAAAGAGAAGCGGACAAAATTGCTAGCAATATCATCAGGCATGAAAATCCCATGCGGGGCATGAGCCAAGTTCCAACTATCGGGCCTAGGGCTGCGCCTCCAGGAGCCGACATACCGAAAAAGGCGAGGCCCTCAGCTCTGCGGTCTTCAGGCAGAAAGCCGCCAACCCACGCGAGTGTCGCAGTCCTGAATCCTGACCAAATTACGCCCTGGGGAATGCCTATCAAAAAAAACAGATATTTGTCGTCAGACAAAGCGTATAGGGCAAAGCAAGATGCTGTAATGATTGTTGCCCATTTCAACACCCTGTTCTGACCCCAGCGGTCTCCGAGCGGGCCGGTAAATAATGCCCCAAAACCTGAGCCAAGCATGAATGTGGTAGTAAAATAGCCGCTCAGCTTTACGCTCGCTCCAAGCTCCCTGAGATGAAGGGGTATTGTTGACAGCAGGGCATAACTGGCGACAAAACTGAAAAAATAAAAAATCCAGATTGTCTGGAAAGCCCGACCAAAACCCTTACGGGTTGTATTATTTGACATGATCATGAGTGGCGTATCTATCTATACGCCATCCGCAGAATCATCGATCGGCGGATTTGATTTGGCGGTAGGCCCACCTGGCCAGGCAGGCCGGGTTTCCGCAGAATCATTGGTGGGTGGATTTAGTTTGGGGGGGCGTGGCTGAACAGATGTGTTGCGCAGCCAATTCCCAAAGCCGTCAAATTGTCCTGACCATTGGTGTCCAACGCCAACATTATGATGGATAACTGCGCCGGCAATTTCCACAGATACAACGCCACCGTTGTCAAGATGCAGTACAAAAGGGCCTTTGACTCTAAGTTTCCAGGGTTCGGACATACGTAAAACCTGGCTTTGCTCTTGTCCTGATTCCATAACAATACGCGCTGTACAAGCATCTGTGGCTCTGAGGCTGATCAAGACGCCGTCTTGTGTTATAGGAGTGTCGGGAAAAACCTCACCCAGCACGGGATAAGGTTGATCGCTAATGGGCTTCTGCCAGGGGACTATGTATTGATCGTTTGTGGACTCATTTTTGGCTGTGGTCTGAACGATACTCTTGGCGGGAATTAGCAGCCAAGCAAGCATTGCCAATGTTGCTGCGACCATGGAAATTGCGACGGCCCGCTCTAGTTTTGGATTATTAGGTCGTGTGTCCTCGTCTTCTTGTTCGCCGAGGTAATACACTCTGGAGTAGCTTTTGAGGTCTAAATTCAAACGCTTGGCAATCATGATTATTGACGGGTAATAGGTGTCTGATGGAACTACTATCCAGTCGGTTGTTTCGATAGCCTCAATGACTTGGGATGAGATGCCAAGTTCGTTGGCCAGTGTCTCTAAATCAAGGCCCAGCGCCAAGCGTTTTTGACGAAAAACTTCATTAAGTCTGTTGATTCTGTTGCAAGCTATTTTCATAACCAAATTTATGTAGAAGTGATTGCAAAGGCAAAGAACTACAAATTATGTAATGCATACGCCACTAAAGTAACAAGTTAGCAATCTTACCGTTAATTTGCCAGCGTTTTTCTCCGTTTCCAATCTGTTTTCTCATTGTCACATTCAAATTGTCTCATTATATGCTATCTAAAATCATGAATTCCAGCCCACAGGAATATCCGCGACTATTTTTTGGAGCATATTACGTCTGTCTCCTCTGTTCAATTTTCTGTCATCCATACTGCCGCGGTGAGCCATGGCATCTGATATTGTTGCCTGTATGTGATCAGGGGTAATAAAATCCAGACCCTGAATCCATGCCTCGGCCTTGGCCAAAGCAAGCCACTGAGCGGCAGCTCTTGTGGAGCAAAATCCGCCGTCCCTGCGTATTCGCGCAATCAAGCGCTCCATATAGTCCAAAACCACATCTGAAACACTTACACTGTGAGCGGCTGTTTTGGCGGCGATCCAATCTTCCAGTGGCATGGCCATTTCAAGTCTGTTCAAAACAGTACTTCCGGCTTCACCCTTTAAAATACGGCGCTCGGCTTGGGGTGATGGATAACCAAGATGAAGCACGGCGGTGAAACGATCTATCTGGCTCTCGGGTAAGGGGAAAGTTCCGGCATGATCCGTAGGGTTTTGTGTGGCGATCACAAAGAATGGGTCGGGCAAAGGATAGGTGTTGTGGTCTATTGTTACCTGACACTCCACCATAACTTCCAGCATGGCGCTTTGAGTTTTGGGGCCAACGCGGTTTAACTCGTCCAATAGAAGTACGTTGGCAAATACAGGTCCTGGTTGGAAACGAAATGATTGGACAGTGGCATCCCACAACTGGACACCCAGTATATCCGATGGCAATAAATCATTAGTGCCTTGGATGCGCTGAAAGCGCCCCCCAAGTATGCGGGAAAGGGCACTGGCTAATGTGGTTTTGCCGACTCCAGGCAGATCCTCCAGTAGCAAATGGCCACCGCTCAAGAACACTGCTAGAGATCTTCTTACATGTGCATCTTTTCCTACAATTACTTGAGTAAGGGCGTTTAGCGCGTTTGATACGCGGTCGCGCAGTGCGGATGTTTCCAAAATCACGTCACTCATTCTAAATATAGTTTAACCTGAACTTATTGTGGCGTTGAAAAGTAATTCCGGTTGAATTGGATATGATACTCAAAGAACCACTATAGCAGTTCAACCTAAAAAATCTTGAACCGCTATATCGGGTGTGTTTCAGTTTAAGAACTGAAGCGAATAAAACAGTAGTTGGCAGGAAACTTGCCCGATTGTATAATGTTTGGTTCGGAGGTTCCATGTCTGACCCAACTATTTCTGTGCTTGACCGCGGTTTTGTTAGGCTCATTGACCATATGGGAACAGACCTGACCGTTGTAAACGCTGCCAGGGTCTCATTTGGTAAACGCAAAGAAGAATTTGATGATGACGATGCCGAACTGGTTTCCTATCTGGCGGGGCATGAACACACGGCTCCATTTAGGCACGTCTATCTCACTTTCCATGTAAAAGCCCCTATCTTCGTACTACGTCAATGGATGAAACACCGTGTAGCGTCAGAGTTCAATGAAATATCAGGTCGTTATGTTGAATTTTCGCCAGATGACTTCTATACTCCAGTACACTTTCGCCGGCAGGCACAGATAAATAAACAGGGCAGTGAGGGTGCGATACCCGAAAAAAACCGTCGCGCTGCTGCAAAGATATATAGTGAGTCGTGCCGAAATAGCGTGAAACAGTACAAGGCCTTGATTGAAATGGGTGTCTGCCGTGAGCAGGCTCGCTGTGTTCTGCCGTTGGCTATGTATTCGGAGGTCTATTGGACGGCCAGTCTTCAATCAGTGGCCCATTTTTTACGCCTTCGCCTAGATTTACACGCTCAATGGGAAATAAGGCAATTCGCTATGGCCGTGCGCGAATTGACAGAACCGATTTTCCCGAAAAGCTTGAACGCGCTAATGAAAACTATCAAAACAAGGTAACCATGCAATTGAGATTTTTGCCACATTTGTGGTAAAAATACCCACAAATTACGAATTTGGCATAAAAGCGACCTTTGAATCATCTATGTTTCAGAAATGGCACAATTATTGCTTGCTGGAATGCTGAGGAAGATATGTCAAACCACACCTCGGCAAAAACACTGTCGGTACCTTTCACACTTCATGGCTATGGTCTACATGGTAATAAACCCTGCTCCGTTACGGTAAAACCGGCGGAAAATGGCGGTCTGCGATTTTTACACAAACCTTCGGGCGTGATTATTCCCGCTAGAGCGGATCGTGTCGGCGATTTATCCCTTGCTACTACGCTCGCAAAAGATGGGGTGCGTTTGGGGACTGTTGAGCATATTCTGTCTGCTCTGTACGGGCTTGGGGTTGATCACGCGCTCATTGAGGTTGATGGAGAGGAACTTCCGATACTGGATGGTAGCGCCAATCCGTGGGTTATAGCCATCAGCCATGCTGGCACAAAAGAACTGGCGATTAACAAGGTTTTCATTAGAATGCTACGCCCTGTGCAGGTTCTGAATGGGAATAGCCGGATTCGTGTCAGTCCTTATGACGAACTGCGGCTTAATTACACGATCGATTTTCCTCACTCGTCCATTGGCACACAATCTCTGGAACTGACTGTCACGCCGGATAAGTATAGGTGCGAATTGGCCGATGCTCGTACTTTCTGCCTGAAAAGCGAAATTGACGCTATGCACAGTCGTGGCTTGGCTCTGGGTGGAAGCCTTGAGAATGCTGTTGTATTTGACGATGATGGCTGTATGAATGAGAGCCTGCGCTTTAGAGATGAAGCCGTACGCCATAAAATGCTTGACCTGGTGGGCGATCTTGCTCTGTTGGGCGCGCCTCTGCTTGGTGCTGTTGAAGCCCATGCTGCCGGTCACGCCACGCACGTTGCTTTGGTCAGGCAGATTCTTTCTGAGCCGGATGCCTGGACAATGTCTGATATGACTAACTGTTCAAAGATGCCGGCGCACAGATTGCTTCATGCGGATTTTAGGCAGAGGCCGGTGGCTGTTTGAGCTAGTTGCAAGTCATGAAACTCATCTACCTTGATATTTTTTAACTTGCGCATCTTGCACTATCATTATGAATATCAAAGCGGATATAGTTTGTTTGATATGATCCCATTCGATTTTACGCTGTGTCAGCCAAACACTAAGAGCATTGACACCATGCCAAAACATAAATGTTGTGAGAAACAGAATTACCAACATGGCAAAGCTGTTGGCTTTTGGAAACAAAGAAATACTTAATGCTTCAGACAGCCATTCTATGATGTTGTCAGCAACCTCAAGAATTACATTTAGATATCTGGAAATAAACAAATCGCCCATACATAAATCATACGGGCGATTCCATATTTTTTATGATCGAAAAAAATGTTACTTGGGATCGTATGGGGATGGAAACAGATCGCGATGCTTTTCTGTTATATCAAATATCGCGTGATCTGCTTTTCCAGTAAAGTTCTTTATATTATCTTGATATTTGTCAATAAGTTCATCATACTTCGTTTGCCAAACAATCTCCTTATACTCTTCCGCGGTAAGCTGATCGCGTTTGGAAAGGAGGCTTGCAGGTTGGTTATATTGAGGCATTCGAGCCACAATACCCCAAATATAACTACCACGGAAGTTGTCCACACCGCTTACAAATTCCACCCCATTGAGCTTTGCAAGTTCATTTGGTTTATAAACATCCTTTATTTGGGCTATGGTTTCGTCCATCTGCTTTATAAATTCTTTGGTGGTCTCATCGTATTCATTATTGATGTACTCTGGATTGGTTTTGGCCTTCTCAGTATAGTCGAGTATGTCATATACCATCTGGTTGTTGATCTTGAGTATTTCTTTCTTCAGGGAATTGTACTTGGTATTGCATCCGACTATCATCAGTGTGATTGCTGGCACTATTAAGAGTTGGTTCTTCATGTCATCTCCTCTAAGACTTGTATTCTATCAGATCTTGATCTGCCATACAAGCTCTGCAAGAGCTTCTCTTGATAATATATATGGGACAGCTAAGGCAAAAAGTGGAACCTGAACCCACGTGTACGCTTCACTTCATAACCGATGTTGGAGTTTGGATACATTAATTAAGGGTGGATTGTTATAAACTGCTCTATGGAGGTTCTATTTGAGCGACGATATTCAAGTTCATCCAATGTTGGAAGAACCGCCCCGAATACCAGAAATGCTACCGGTTCTGGCTCTGCGCGATTTGGTTGTGTATCCGTATGTCATTCAGCCTCTGTCTGTAAGCAGGGAAAAATCTATAAACGCTATAGACGCCGCTCTGACGGACAATCGCATGATTCTGCTACTGCCGCAAAAGCAAACTGACGTTGATGATCCAGAGCCTTCGGAGTTGTATCGTGTCGGTACTGCGGCAATTATTATTCGCATCCTCAAATTGCCTGATGGTCGCCTACGTGTGCTAGTCCAGGGGCTTCAAAGAGTCAGTATTGAGTATTTTACGGAAACAAAGCCATTCCTGAAGGCCAAGGTAGAGCCAATTGTTGAAACTGAGCCTCCCAAACAAAGTATTGAATTGGATGCGATGCTCAGAAGTGTTAAGCAATCTGTCGAAAATGCGGTTGCGCTGGGCAAATCGCTGCCTCAGGAAGTTTTGGTAATCGCCTCAAACCTGGACAATCCTGGCCGTCTTGCTGATTTGGTTGCGTCAAATTTGGATTTGAAGCCGCAACAGATGCAGGATGTTTTGGAGATAGCTGATACTTTTAAGCGGCTCAAAAAAACGCACGAGTTTTTGCTTCGTGAAATTGAGTTGCTGGAAGTTCAGCAGAAGATCACAATGGAAGCCCGCGGCGAAATGGATAAGAACCAAAGGGAGTATTATCTGCGCCAGCAGTTGAAGGCCATTCAAACGGAATTGGGCGAGGGCAATGAGCTGTCCGAGGAAATAGAGGGTTTTCGCGCTAAAATAGCCAAGCTCAAAGTGCCGGAAGAGGCTATGAGCGAGATTGACAAGAATATTAAAAAACTTGAGCGAATGCATCCCGATAGTTCGGAAACAGCTGTCACGCGTACTTACCTTGAGTGGATGACTGAAATGCCGTGGGGCCTTACAAGCGAGGATAATCCTGACCTTGCGAAAGCCAAACAGGTTTTAGAGGAAGACCACTTTGGGCTGGACAAAATCAAAGAACGCTTAATGGAATATCTGGCCGTCAGGAAGCTAAACCCCGATCAAAGGGGGACGATTCTGTGTTTCGTAGGTCCTCCAGGAACTGGTAAGACAAGCCTTGGCCGCAGTGTTGCAAGAGCGCTAGATCGCAAGTTCGCGCGAATTGCGCTGGGTGGTGTGCATGATGAGAGCGAAATACGCGGACACCGGAGAACGTATGTCAGCGCGATGCCGGGCAGGATTGTCCAGGCGCTTCATCAGGTCAAAACGATGAATCCGGTAATGATGCTTGATGAGGTTGACAAAATCGGGCGTGATATTCGCGGCGACCCATCCGCCGCCCTGCTGGAAGTGCTGGATCCTGAGCAGAATCACACTTTCAGGGACAACTATATGAATGTTCCCATTGACTTGAGCCAAGTTCTATTTTTGGCAAACGCCAATGAACTGGACACAATTCAACCCGCTTTCAGGGATCGTATGGAGGTTATCCATCTCCATAGCTATACTCTGGAAGAAAAACATGGTATTGCTCGTAAACACTTGCTGCCGCGCCAGTATGAACGCAATGGCATTACGTCAAAACACGCTGCGATTACAGATAAAGGCCTTACAGCCTTGATTCAGGGTTACACTCGTGAGGCTGGCGTGAGACAGTTGGAGCGGGAGATCGGCTCGGTGCTGCGCAAGATTGCACGCAAGGTTGCGGAGGGCTATTTCAGTAAACGATTTACTATCAGCGACAAAAATTTGCATGAACTGCTCGGGCCGGTGACTTTCTTGCAGGATGAGCGCCTCAAATCCCCAAAAATCGGCGTTGTTACAGGTCTGGCCTGGACGAGTACGGGCGGTGATGTTCTGTTTGTGGAAGCTCTTCAGATGCCGGGGAAAGGTGAATTGCTGCTCACGGGACAACTGGGTGACGTAATGAAAGAGAGCGCCAAGGCCGCGCTAAGTTATATTCGTTCCAGGGGGGATGATTTTGGCATTGAACCTAAGCTTTTTAAGGAGCTTGACATTCATATCCACTTCCCCGAGGGGGCTATTCACAAGGATGGCCCGAGCGCCGGCCTCGCTATGGCTACAGCGCTGTTGTCTGTACTGAAAGGAATATGCGTTAAAAACACCATTGCCATGACTGGCGAGATTGACTTGCGGGGGGAGGCTCTGCCTATCGGCGGTCTGAAAGAGAAGGCTCTAGCGGCTCTGCGCGCCGGTGTGTTTGAAATTATTATCCCCGCCGCTAACTTGAAAGACTTGGAGGAGATTGGCGGCGAAGTGCGTGAACAATTGGTTTTTCATCCTGTCAAGCATGTTGATGAGGTATTTAATTTGGCTCTTGTGGATTGGTTGTGTTTAAGTGGCAAGAAAAAAGGTAAAAAAAGGTAGTCAATATGCTTGTCATTACTCGTAGGCTCAATCAGTCCATCATAATTGACGGGCAAATAGAAGTTGTTGTGACAGGTGTTACCAAAGATGGTGTACGCCTTGGCATAACCGCACCCCGTGAAATGGAAATCCACCGCAGAGAAGTATTTGAGACAATAGCTGAAGCCAACCGTCAGGCGACGCTCAACTCTACCAGAAACGCCGCGGCTGCGCTATTGCGCGCAAAATTGATAAAACCTAAGCAACCTAAGTAATGAGACAGCAATTGAGTTTTGAAAGAACTAGAAACATGGACCGCATCACTATTAAGGGCGCAAGGGAACACAATCTTAAAAATATTGACCTGGTGATTCCACGCAATAAGCTGGTTGTGATTACCGGACTGTCTGGTTCGGGAAAGTCGAGCCTGGCGTTTGATACGCTGTACGCGGAAGGGCAGCGGCGCTATGTGGAGAGTCTTTCTGCTTATGCCAGGCAGTTTTTGGATCAGATGGAAAAGCCGGATGTAGATAGTATTGAAGGACTTTCACCGGCGATTTCGATTGAGCAGAAAACCACGAGCCGTAATCCGCGTTCAACGGTTGCTACAGTTACAGAGATATATGATTACTTGCGTCTGCTCTACGCAAGGACAGGAAAGCCTCACTGCATGGCATGTGGCAAACCTATTTCCAGCCAAACGATTCAAGAAATGGCTGATCAAATTTTGGCATGCAATGATGGAACCAAGGTGCAGATTCTTGCTCCCATTGTCCGTTCACGCAAGGGCGAGTATAAAAAATTGCTTCAGGACATGCTCAAACGTGGCTATATACGTGCGCGATTAAATGGCGAGCTTCTGGATCTAACTGATGGTATTCCCGATTTAGACAAACAAAAAAAACACACCATCGCCGTGGTTGTTGACAGACTAAAAGTTACCTCGGCGCTTGGCTCCAGGCTGGCGGACAGTTTGGAAATAGCGTGTAGTCTGGCTGATGGTTCAGTATTGGTTGACATTGACGGGGATGAACGGTTGCTGTCAGCTAAACTGACGTGCAACCATGAGAAATGCAGCCGCTTTGGACTGGGTCTGCCTGACCTTGAGCCGCGTTCTTTTAGTTTCAACAGTCCCTTTGGTGCTTGTCCCGAATGTGATGGGCTGGGCTTCAAACGGCAATTTGCTGAGGAGCTGATAGTTCCCAACCCTGATCTGTCAATCGCCGAGGGCGCAATTCAGGCTTCCGGTTGGAAGAGCATGGGCGATGATGGCTGGCGGTCTCAAATGTTGGAGCAAATAGCTAAATCGCTGCGCTTTAAACTGGATGCGCCTTGGGTCAAATTGTCCGAAAATGTGCGTCAAACACTGCTTTATGGCAATAAGCGGGCAATGCGTTTCATCTATGAAAACAAAAACCGCCGCCATGAATTCACACACAGCTTTGAGGGCGTAATCGGCAATCTGGAGCGCCGCTATAGTGAGACGACCAGTGAGGAAATGCGCGCTGAACTAGAGCAGTTCATGCGGGTTATTCCCTGTGAGGCCTGCGGTGGACAGCGTCTTAAGCCGGAGGTGCTTGCTGTTACGGTTGGCGGCAAAAATATCGCGGAGGTGGTTTCCAAAAGTGTCCGTGAAGCTAAAAATTGGTTCGATGAACTCTCTCTTGAAGGTAAAGACGCTGTTGTTGCGGAAAAGGTGCTGAAAGAAATTCATGAGCGGCTTGGCTTTTTAGATGATGTCGGACTTGGATATCTAACATTGGATCGCTCTGCAGCAACACTCTCTGGCGGCGAGGGGCAGAGGATCAGGCTTGCAACTCAAATCGGTTCAAAACTCCAGGGCGTTCTATATGTGTTGGACGAGCCTTCCATCGGTCTGCACCAGCGTGACAATCATCGCTTGCTGAACACTCTGAAGGAAATGCGCGACCTAGGCAACACTGTTTTGGTCGTTGAACATGATTTAGAGACAATCCGCGAGGCCGACTACTTGATTGATTTAGGTCCTGGCGCCGGAGAACACGGTGGATATGTAGTCGCGCAGGGGACACCAGATCAGGTTGCGGCAACTCAAAACTCGGTTACGGGCGACTTTTTGGCAGGCAAGGATGAAATACCTGTTCCCAAGATGCGCCAGAAAGCCAGTCGTGGCGCTATTTCAGTGATTGGTGCAACTGAAAACAATTTGAAAAACATTGACGTTGACTTCCCCATTGGTATTTTTACATGTGTGACAGGCGTTTCAGGTTCGGGCAAGTCATCTCTCGTCAATGGGATTTTATACAAAGCGCTGGCGAATCAACTTCATCAGAGCAAGCATGTTGTTGGTAAACATAAAAAAATTAAGGGGCTGGAGGAAATAGATAAAGTGATTGATATTGACCAGGCTCCGATTGGTCGTACACCAAGGTCAAATCCAGCGACATACACCGGACTTTTTACACATCTGCGGGATCTTTTCAGCCAACTGCCTGAGAGTAAAGCCAGAGGCTATACACCTGGGCGATACAGCTTCAATGTGAAAGGTGGACGATGTGAAAAATGCGAAGGCGATGGTGTTATCAGAATCGAAATGCACTTTCTGCCTGATGTCTATGTCACATGCGAGCAGTGCAAGGGCAAGCGCTACAACCGGGAGACGCTGGAAATTCATTACAAGGGAAAATCTATTTCTGATGTCTTGTCTATGACTGTTGAAGAGGCGCTGGAGCTGTTTGCCCCAATTCCGCCCATAGCAAATAAATTGCAGACGCTTCAAGAAGTTGGGCTTGGCTATATACGGCTCGGACAGGCGGCTACCACACTCTCAGGAGGTGAAGCCCAGCGCGTCAAACTGGCAAAGGAGCTCTCAAAACGCGCTACAGGCAGGACAATTTACATACTTGATGAACCAACCACCGGTCTGCACCTCAAAGACATACAAAAATTGCTGGAAGTAATAAACCGTCTTGTCGGGCAAGGCAACACGGTTATAGTGATTGAACACAACCTGGATGTCATTAAAACTTGCGACTGGATCATTGATCTAGGGCCGGAGGGCGGCGATGCCGGCGGCCGGATGATAGCCCAGGGAACGCCGGAAAAGATTGCCTCTAACAAAAACAGTATGACCGGAAAATTTTTGCGGCCCTATTTGCTTTAAGTGATATCTACACGGAGTTTTAACCGCATGTTGGTTCTTGGTCTGGAATCCAGTTGTGACGATTGTTCCGCTGCTGTGGTGGAAGAATCTTCCAGGGGGCCGCAAATTCTTTCGCTCGTTCGTAAGAGCCAGGATTACCTCCATGCGCCATATGGCGGAGTAGTGCCCGAATTGGCCGCCAGGGAACACTTGGTTCAACTACGTTCAGTCGTCCAAAGCGCACTGACACAAGCAGATGTAAATGCGGCTGATTTGGAACGCATAGCCGTTACGCAAGGCCCTGGACTCATAGGTTGTCTGCTCACAACTTTCAGTGCAGCGAAAGCTATGGCCTGGTATTCAAAAAAATCTTTTACCGGTGTCAATCACCTGCTTGGACATCTGAATGCAGCAAGATTCGCGGAGCCAAACCTTCCCTTTCCGGCTCTGGCCCTCTTAGTGTCTGGCGGTCATACACATTTGTACTTGGCTGAAAGTTGGGTTAATCTGCGACTCTTGATGAAAACCAGGGACGACGCGGCCGGCGAAGCATTTGATAAAACCGCCAGATTATTGAATTTGGGGTATCCAGGCGGACCCGCAGTGGATAGGCGCGCTCAATCGGCTGTAAAATCCGCTCCGGCTTTTACGCCGCCAAAATTCAGGGATGGAGCGCTCTCGTGGAGCTTCTCAGGATTGAAAACCGCTGTAAAGCAGCGTGTGGAAAATATCCCTGAACTCTCAATAGCCGATGCCGACAATGAAAGCGTTGGAGCGCTTTGTAAAACAGTCAATGAAACTATCACGGCATGGCTACTTAAACCTATCCAGGATCTAGTGGGCATTCACAGCGCGGCAAGTCTCGTGGTATCGGGAGGCGTGGCATGTAATACTGAATTGCGCGCAGGTGCAGCAAGACTTGGAAAAAAACTTGGAATAACAGTTGCTATACCCGAACCGTGTCTTTGCACTGATAATGGAGCCATGATCGCCGCCGCCGGGGCCATTCTGCCCGCGAGTAGCGACCGCTGGACTGAAAACGCTGACGCAGCTCTCAAACTATGAAAGGTTTCGTATGTTGGTTACCAGAGAAGATGTATTGCATTGCGCGAAGCTCGCGGCACTGAGACTTGAGGAATCCGAAATCGAACCGCTTCGCAAAGACATGGAACAGTTACTGTCATTTGCCAAACGATTGGACGAATTAGATTTGAGTGGCTCTGAACCAGTTATGCACACTGTCGAGCCGCGTTTGCGGCTAAGAGAGGACATAGCTGTGCCGGGATTGACACAATGCGAGGCTCTGGCTAACGCCCCTGACCAGGATCGTGCCTGTTTTGTATTACCAAAATTTTTGTAAAAAAAATTAATTGTCTTACCCAAAAAATTGGATACCATAGTAAAGGATTTTTTTTTGGGAGGATCCAATGAAATTAAAAATTTGCGCTCTTGCTTTGGCAGTTCTGCCCTTGACACTAGCTGTCGGCTGCGACAAAAAGGCTGCGGACCCCGCGCCAGTCGCTGAAGAACCCAAGACTGAGGCAACAACACCCGCCGAAGGCACTGAAGTAAAGCCCGAAGGCACTGAAGTAAAGGCCGAAGGTACCACTGAAGTAAAGGCCGAAGAAAAGAAGTAGCTTGGGTTAAGACCACCGAATAAATAAGGCAGCTAAGATTGTTTAAATAATAATGTTTGCGGCTTTGGTGGGTTGCTGACCGTATGTGCTCAACTTCAAACCTCTCGATGCGATTCATTGAGAGGTTTTCTTTTTTTGTGTTATATTGATAGTGAGCTTTTTTTAGGAGGTTCTATGAATTATCGCATCGCTGCGATCGCGCTCACACTGGGACTGACACCCTTGGCTCTCACATTGGGATGTGAGAAAAGACCATCAGAAGAGGAAATCATTGCTAAATATGAAGCCTCTAAAGCGGAGCAGGAACGTGTAACAAAATTAGAGGAGGAGCTTACCGAACTCAAAGCACAGCAAGCGGATGGACAAGCGGCTGACGATCTTGCCAAACAACGGCAAGCAGCTTTGGAAAGACAAATTCAAGAGACAAAGAAAAGAGCTGATCAACTCGAAAAGGCCGCCGAAGCCGCCAAGCAAGGAAAACAGGAGCCGACAACAGCCGCCAATACAGAGAATCCCGGAGATACTCCCCGTGGCGAAGGACGTCGTGGTGAAGGACGCGGTGAAAGGTTTAGACCCCCGGTAACAAACGTTCCACAGGGGACTCAGCTTGTAGTGTCACTTTCCAGAGAACTCAGCACTGATACGGTAACAGCAGGTGATTCCTGGGATGGACAATTAACCCAGGATGTAACTATCAATAACACGGTGCTATGGAAAGCCGGAACACGCGTGACCGGTTTAGTGAATCAAAGTGCGGCGACAGGGCGCTTGGCGAATGGGGAAGGCGCTTTAGCCATCAGACTCACGGAAGTTGGCGGATCAAGCATTGATGGCGGCATATATTTAGTTCAAGGCGATGCCAAGGGTGGCAGAAACGCCAAAGTCATCGGCACCACAGCGTTGCTGGGCGCAGCTATAGGCGCCCTTTCAAGCAAAAATAACAGAAATGATCATGCTTTGGGCGGCGCGGCCATCGGCGCGGCGGTGGGAACAGCCGTTGCTGCAGGAACAGCCAATACAGTATTAAGAATACCCGCATCAAGTCCAATCACATTTGTTGTTCCCAATGAAGAAAGAGTGTGGTTAATAACAGACAAAACTAGGCCGGACGGCTCTACCGCAAGGTAGATTGCGGCGCCTTGGTCGGTCAATCATGTCGGTTCCCCATCAGATTGCGTTACGCAACTGGTGGGGAATTTTTGGTATTAGGCAGGTACGGCGTCAGATAATCCCAAGTCCTTTGCAGGCATCCCTTAAGGCGCTCTGGTATCTGAATCTGGTTTTCCCTTTGAGTATTTGGATCAATTTGAGATAGTAAACGCAGGATAGTATTGACAATATCCGGTGTTGTAACAACTTGCACGCACCCCGCTTCAAGCAGTGGTTGAACTAAATCCTCAAAATTCTCACGGCCGGGGCCTATCAGTGTTGGCACACCCCAATGCAACGGCTCTATTGGATTGTGGCCCCCGTGCCAAAGCCATCCTCCGCCAACAAGGGCTATGTGCCCGAAACTGTACACAGAAGCCAGTTCGCCCAGTGTGTCCAGTAGCAGGATTTGTGTTTCGCGCCATTTCTCCAGAGGTATAGACCATAAGTTTGAAGCTCTTTGAAAAACAATTTTTTTGTCACTCAACAACCTTGCGACTAAATCAAACCGCTTTTGTTGGCGGGGAGCGACAATCATGCGCAGGTTGGGAAAGCTCTCTTTCGCGATTTTCCAAGCCGCCAATAGCAGCGCCTCTTCACCGTCAACCGTATTGCCTGCTACAAGTATCGGGGCACCTCGCCATCCGGCTTTGAGCGTTTCCCATCCGTCATGCAATTTTGGCGGGGGGGGCAAATCCGCTTTTAAGTTTCCTCCCACTACCACATTGCGTGCGCTCAAAAGGCGAAAACGTTCCGCGGATTCAGAGTCCCTTGCGACAACCAGCGACAGGCGCGAAGCCGCACGACAAAGCCAAGGTCTAAATTTGCTGTCAATGGTACGCGTAGTAAGTCTCCCGTTTACTATGCAGCTCGGAATATTTCGGAATTTGAGTTCCTTGAGCAGATTGGGCCAAAGCTCTGTTTCCAAGGCGATGAAGACGCTTGGAGGGGCTTCAAAAAAACTTTTCAAACCACTCAGGTCATCCAATGGAAATCCCCCTCCTGTGACGCGCCCGGTACCATTATCCCAAGACGAAAGACGATTTTTCATGAGTTCAAAACCCGTTTGTGTACCGGTAGTAATATGTATTTGGTATCCAGCTTCACGCAATTTATTAGTTAATCCTGTCGCAAGAACCAGTTCGCCTACACTTACGGCATGAAGCCAAACCCAGCCGGATTTCAACGAAAGAGGTGTTTCGGCTTCCAAACGAACGCGGGCGGAGCCGGACAAGCCTTTAGCGAATGCCCTTCCAATGGAAGCGACAACGTTCATACCGCTGAGATACACTCCGTCCAAAATATCCATTGAAGTTCCAATCAATAATTATCTCTTCAATGCTTAATATAGCAAAAAACAAAGAGGCAATACCCCTTTGTCTTTTTAGAAATATTTTAACCCACTATGATTGCTTGAATTGGCCTGAAGAGTCTCTGGAGGTAATTGCAAAACCCCGCTGCACGTCTGCTCCCGACCTTCCGCCGTCTCTGGTTGGATTTCACAACTTGTTTATTGGCAATATTTTACGCCAGAGCCTGCTCCAGTCGGGCGCAGCCTAGCAACTCCGTTGGATTTGCAAAACTAACGTTTTGCAAGTGGCTCTCCGTATAACGATTTTCACTTGTTTTGCCTGCTACGACAGGCAAAACACTAATAAAAACAATACGCAAGCATGATCTGGAAAGAAAATCAAACACAGCGGTTCAACTACAAAAAGTTGAACCGCCGTGAAGCAACTTTCGGGAAATTACTATTAACAAACCTGAAAAATGGGACACAGTCCGCGTCTGTTCTTCAGACTTGTTGGCGTTTTAAGACTATCTTTCGACAATCGTCTTACCTTCGGTGATAGATATTACTTTGTATTTGGGATTATTTACACCTAACTCGGCGCGACGGTTCTTTGCCTGGCCTTCGGGAGTATTATTGTCGGCGATTGGCTTGTCAAAGCTGTGACCAATAATATTATTTCTGGGAACAACAATCCCTTCTTTTCTCAAACTATCAGCCAACGAGTTTGCGCGGTTTGCAGAGAGTCTCTTGTTGTGCTCGGCGCTTCCGTTTTCGTCACAGTGGCCGGTAATAACTATGGCGCTGGGTTCAACCACGTTTTTGTATTTTGCGGCCCAAACTTTAATAATAGCCCTGTTTTCAGGAGTTTCGGCGAATCCGTTGGTGGGGAAGTGTATCCTGATGCCTTCAATTTCAAATACCTTAACTGGATCCTGTACAGCTACCGGTTTTGTTTCTTCTTGTTTTGGCGGTATTACTGGAACGGCTGGTTCTGGAGTGGGTGGGGGCGGAGCGACTGGAGCCGGAGCGGGCGGGGGCGGAGCGACTGGAGCCGGAGCGGGCGGAGGCGGAGCGACTGGAGCCGGAGTAACAGGAGCTGGAACGACTGGGACAGGAGCGACCGGGGCCGGTGTGCAGTTATCACGCCGTCCAAATCGAATGCCGCCCTTAATTACCGCTTCCCAAGCTGGAAAGTTGCCTTTTGTAAAACTCTCAGTTGAAGACGTTGAAGTTGTTATACTGCCCATTGGAAAATCGCCTGAATTGATGGCGTAATCGCGATAGTAGTTTTCGGGAGTCACCTCATTTTTGAGCAGGGCATAAGCCAATTCAATTCCAACGAATGGCGTAACGCGTGTGCCTCTGTCAAACATGTACCTGGCATCGGCGCGCAGCCAGGGGCGCCAGGCAATGCTTTGCGACATGGTTCCAACGCGATGCGTGGCTCTCATCCAATCGTACCGAGCGTCAAAACCAGCACCGAATTCAAAATTCCCATCAGTTTTAATCCTGAGCAAAGCGCCGACTTGTATTTGGTCTTTATGCTTTAAGTCCACACGTGCGCTTTGCCCGTAATCCAGCGGAACGTCATTCTCAAACTTATACCCAACGCTGAACAAAATTGAGCCGAATGAAAGGCAAATGGGATCAATGGAAAGCCTGAGCGAAGGGGACAATCTGGGATTGCTTGGCGAAAATGTAACCGTACCGTTCGGTCCAGTCGCGTCATGAGGATTGTATCCCATGAAATTGGCGCCGATTTGAACTTCCCAGGGCCACGAGGATTTTGGCTTATCCTCCAGAGAGTGGTTTGCCCCTAAACTCAGAGAAGCCGTGATAGAAACTAATAATAGTGAGATGCGTGTCATATACTGTCTCCTACAAAAAAATACGCATGATTTAATTTTAGGTTTTTTAGAATATTTGTCAACAAAATTAGGAGTTCCTCAGCATAAAATTAAAAAATTTTATATTGTATTTTAGCTTCGTAGGCTATAAAGTAGCATAGGGGGGTGTATATAATTAACCGTATTCCAAGGTTTTTCTGCTAATTTGCAACCAATCGTGCTTTCAGTTCCATTGAAACATATCATTGAGGATCAACGCCTTTTACCGCTGGCCGATGTGATTGATCACGCTCAGAGACTCACATTTGAGGATGGCCTGTTGCTTTACGAAACACCTGACCTGACTGGTCTCGGAATACTGGCCGACCGTGTAAGAACAAGACTACACGGTAAAAAGGCATATTTTGTTCAAAGCAGGCGCATTTCCTACACAAACATCTGTTGCGTACACTGTCAATTTTGCGCGTTTCAAGCAAAGCCTGAGGACCCAAGAGGCTATGTAATGAGTGCGGAAGATGTTGTCGCAGAACTGAAAAAGCCTCAAAACCAGCACGTACGCGAATTACACATGGTGGGAGGCCACAATCCGAAACTCAAAATTGAGTACTTTGAAAATCTGTTCCGCTCCATAAAAAGCCATTTGCCATCTGTACACCTTAAAGTGTTTACGATGGTGGAAATTGACTTTTACGCCCGAACTTCTGGAATATCCATTGAAGAGTTTCTGGATAGATGTTTGACCGCAGGCTTAGAGAGTTGCCCTGGCGGCGGTGCTGAAATATTTAACGCAGACATACGCAGACAAATCTGTGTTGGCAAAAAAGACGCTGCAGTGTGGCTGGATACAGCGAAGATATGTCATGAAAAGGGGATTCCAACAAATTGCACGATGTTGTATGGACATTTGGAAAATGCTCATCACAAGGTTGAGCATTTATTACGTCTGCGGCAATTACAGGATGAAAGCTTGGCGCTTGGACACGCCGGGTTTCTTGCCTATATCCCACTGGCATACCAGATTGAAGATAACGAGTTGAGCAGGAAACACAAGATTCCCGAAACCACCGCCATCCAAGACTTACGCGAGATAGCCGTAGCACGTTTATTGTTAGACAATATCCCACACATTAAAGCATATTGGGTAATGATTACTCCTGGACTGGCACAGATCGCTCTATCCTACGGAGCTGACGATCTGGATGGAACAGTGATTGAAGAAAAAATCGCCCACACGGCAGGCGCTAAAACACCTCAGGGGCTGACTGTTGAACATTTGAACAGGCTAATTACAGATGCCGGTTTTCAAGCAGTTGAAAGAGATCATTTGCATCGGGTTGTGTAATTCAACCTCTTGGAAATTGTGGCGAATCATGTTCAGCGGCATTGGATGGGGAATACTCCCATCCCTCTTCCACATATAAATCCTTATACTTAACATAGCGTCGCCAAATATTTTCCGTAAGCCCTCTCTGAGTTTTGTTGAGCTCCCCTTTCACTACCGCGGGCCATCCAGCTACAAGTGTGCCGGGCGGGGCTTTAAAACCCTCCTTGACCAAAGTGCCGGCAGCTACCAAGCAACCTTCGCCAATTTCGGCACCATCCATAATGGTACAGCTCATGCCCACTAAAGTGCCCTTGCGTATGGTGCAGCCGTGGAGCATTACATTATGAGCCACGCTGACCTCGTCTTCTATCAACATAGGCCACTCACCATTGGTCACATGCAGACAGCACTTGTCCTGGATATTCACACGGGAGCCTATTTCAATCCAATTAACGTCCCCGCGGATAACGCACTGGAACCAAATACCGGTGTCATCGCCTACAGATACATCCCCAAGAACAATAGCATCTTGAGCAATCAGTACTCTTTGACCAATTTTGGGTATCATGCCTTGAAAAGCTTGAATCATTGCCACACCTTGCAAAATAGTTTAACCCGAATCAAAATTGCATTCAGCAGTTTTGACATGAAACTGCTATATGGTAATCTGTTTAACGAAGCTAACGCTGTATTGCCGTTTGTGATTGCCACACGGTTCACAGACCACAGCGTTGCTCTTTGCTCGTGGGCGTATAACTCAGCGGTAGAGTGCTATCTTCACACGGTAGAAGTCCCTGGTTCGAATCCTGGTACGCCCACCAATAACATTGCATTGTTTCTCTTTAGTATTTGAGGTAATTGAATGGCCAACATAATAGCTACCCAGCTTCGCGCAGGCATGATTATCAACTATGAAGGCGAGCTTTGCCGCGTAATAAGCGTCGAACACCAGACCCCAGGCAACCTGCCCGCCAGAGTGGTGACAAAGATGAAACGTCTCAAAGACGGCATCAACCGCGAAAACCGCTTCGGGTCCTCCGACAAAATTGAAAAAGCCAGTTTAGAGCAGCAAATGCTGGAATTCCTCTACCAGGACGGCGACAATTTAGTATTGATGAACAACGAGACTTACGATCAGATTGAAGTCAATGTTGAAGTCGTTGGGGATGACCTGGTTTTTCTTCAGCCAAACATGCAGGTTGAGATTGAGTTCCACAATGGAACGCCGCTCTCAATGACCTTGCCCGACAGCGTAGTGCTTGAAATTATTGAAACAGAACCCGTGATGAAGAATGCCAACGCAACAGGTTCATACAAACCCGCCAAACTTGAAAATGGCGTAACGGTAGGCGTTCCCCCATACATCGAAAGCGGTGAGCGCATTCGCGTCAAGATTTCAGAAAGAACCTATATTGAGCGCGCAAAATAGAAATTGCGACAGAAATTACGCAATGACCTTTTTTCCAATTTGCATTCATCGAAATGCAAATTGGAAAAGACAGCGGGAACCGATGCCCGCATAATGAAACTAGATATGCAACCAGCCCAATAGGAAGAAAAATGCTGATGTTTTCGTGAACGCTCAAGAGGACGGTCTCTGTATCCGATGTTACATCGGATACAGAGAGGCTTTTGAAAAGACTGGGTTTCCCCGGCGGAACGCGGTTTACAGGTCTTTGGCTCTGACGTTGCCTACGCAGCGTCAGAGTTTAGTTCCGCTAACCCGCGTTCCTCGCAAGCGCTCCAAGTGTTTTTCAAAAACTTTGGCGTAAAGCGTTCAATGTCAATCAAACGCAACTTGGTATGAGAAAGCATAATCAACATACCTGAAAAGCAAGCTACGGCCTGTTTTTCAGGTATGTTGGAAATAACTACTTCTTCTGCTCTAAACTTGCCTGAGCGGCGGCAACAATGGCTACAGGGACGCGGAACGGACTGCAACTCACATAGTTCAAACCACACTTAAAGAAGAACTTGACAGAGCGTGGATCGCCGCCATGTTCACCGCAGACACCGAGTTTGAGGTCAGACTTGACCGAGCGTCCTTTTTCGCAAGCAATGCGAACCAATTCGCCAATGCCCTGTTGGTCAAGCGTTTGGAACGGATCGTCCTCAAGAATTTTTTTACTTACATACTCCGACAGGAAAGTACCCGCATCATCACGGCTAAAGCCAAAGCCCATTTGCGTGAGGTCGTTGGTTCCAAAGCTGAAGTAATCAGCCTCGTGAGCCACCTGGTCAGCGGTGATGGCGGCGCGCGGAATCTCAATCATCGTGCCAATCGGGCAACTGAAATTCGTACCTTGCTCTTTGTTTATTTCGTTGATTTCAGCGAGCATTTCCGTCTTAGTGTAAGTAAGCTCTTTGACCGTGCCGATGAGAGGCACCATGACTTCCGGGACAGCTTTAATGCCCTTCTTCTCAACATTTATGGCGGCTTCGGCGATGGCGCGCATTTGCATACGTATGATCTCAGGATAAGTGATGCCGAGTCGGCAGCCACGATGACCCATCATTGGATTGAATTCGTGTAATTTCTCAACGCGGTGTTTGACCTCATCAAGCGATAAACTAAGCACCTTGGCCATTTCAGCCTGACCCTTTTCATCATGAGGGACAAATTCATGGAGCGGCGGATCAATCAAACGGATATTGACCGGCAGACCATTCATAGCTTCAAAGATACCTTCAAAGTCTTTACGTTGCATGGGTAGAAGCTTGGCCAGCGCAACTTTGCGGCCCTGCACATCATTCGCAAGAATCATTTCGCGGACAGCGATAATGCGATCACCCTCAAAGAACATGTGTTCTGTTCTGCATAGGCCAATACCCTCAGCTCCAAAAGCCCTGGCAACCTCAGAATCGTGTGGAGTGTCAGCATTGGTGCGAACTTTCATAGTGCGGTGTTTGTTGGCCCATGACATAATAGTGGCAAAGCGTTGATAGGTCTCGCTCTGTTCAGCTTTGATACTCTTATCAATCAGCACCTGGTTCACTTCAGATGGTGAAGCGCTCAACTTGCCAGCATATATCTCGCCAGCGCTTCCATCAATGGAAATGTAGTCCTCACCGGCTTTCAAAGTAATGCCATCAACGGAAACAGTGCGCTTGGCAACATCAATCGCCAGAGCGGAAGCGCCGCATACACACGGTTTACCCATACCTCTCGCTACAACCGCGGCATGTGAAGTCATTCCGCCGCGGCCCGTGAGGATACCCTTGGCAGCCACCATACCCGCAAGGTCTTCTGGAGAAGTCTCCAATCGCACTAAAACCACTGGTCCTTTTTCAGATAGCTTCTGAGCCTCCTCAGCGGACAGAGCAATCAAACCAGTGGCCGCGCCTGGGCCTGCAGGAAGCCCTTTTGCCATCAGCTTGCCTGCTTTTTTGAAGGACTCCTTTTCGTTGTTATTGAAAATCGGGGCAAGAAGCTGCGTCAGGTCATCGGCCTTAATGCGTTTGAGAGCCGTGATTTCATCTATCATACCCTCCTTGACCATATCCAAAGCAATGCGGATACCGGCCAGAGCGGTGCGTTTGCCGTTGCGTGTCTGAAGCATGTAGAGCTTGCCCTGCTGAATCGTGAACTCAAGATCCTGCATATCCTTAAAGTGTTTTTCCAGCTTCTGGCAGGTATCAAAGAGTTCTTTATAGATGCTTGGCATAGCTTCTTCCAGGCTCTTCAAACCACTGTCCTTAGCCTGGTACTTTGTGATTGGCTGAGGCGTACGCACACCGGCCACAACATCTTCGCCCTGAGCATCAATAAGATACTCGCCATAGAAATAGGATTCTCCAGTACCAGGATCCCTTGTGAAAGCAACGCCCGTACCGCAGTCATCGCCCATATTTCCAAACACCATGGTTTGAACATTTACAGCGGTGCCCCATTCATCAGGAATGCGGTTCATTCGGCGGTAGATAATGGCGCGTTCCGTATCCCAGGAGTTGAACACAGCGCGAACTCCGCCTAAGAGTTGTTCCCATGGGTCTTGAGGGAAGTCAGTACCCAGCTTTGACTTGACAATGGCCTTAAATTCAGCGCAGAGCGCCTTCCACTCATCCGCCGTGATTTCCGTGTCGAGCTTTTTTCCGGTTTTATGCTTTAGTTCATCAATCTTTTCCTCAAAGTGATCCTTGTGGACATCCAGAACCACATCGGAGTACATCATGATGAATCGGCGGTAGCTGTCGTACGCAAAACGCGGATTATTGCTCGCTTTTGCCAGTCCTTCTACAGTCTTATCGTTTAGTCCCAAGTTGAGAACCGTATCCATCATGCCCGGCATTGAATCCCTTGCGCCAGAGCGGACGGAGAGAAGCAGCGGCTTTTCAACATCGCCCAGTTTTCGCCCCTGATTTTTTTCCAGCCAAACCAGAGCTTCGCGGACTTGCTCCACAACTTCAGCTGGAAGAGTTTTTCCAGCCTGGTTGTACATCGAGCATACATCAGTTATGACGGTAAAGCCCGGGGGAACCGGAACCCCTAAACCTGCCATCTCAGCCAAATTGCAGCCCTTGCCGCCGAGAGTGTTTCGCATTGAAGCGTTGCCTTCGTTGCGATCGCCACCGAAAGAATACACGTACTTGGTCATAAATGGAACCTCATGTAAACCTAAATTATACATCCTTTTCATCGCAAAATTGCGTACCGTAATTTAGAGACAAAACTTTTCCTGACAGTAGAGCCACTTGCAAAACGTTAGTTTTGCAAGTCCAACGGAGTTGGTGGGCTGCGCCCGACCGGAGCAGGCTCTGGCGTAAAATATTGTCAGTAAACAAGTTGTTATACCAACTTGCAATCAAAAGATTGCGAGTCGGTATCAGGCAGCGGGAACCGATGCCGCATAATGAAGTTGAATATTCAATCTGTCAAAGAGTAAGAAAATGCTGACATTTTCAGCAAGACTCAATGGAGCGGCCTTGTGTATCCGATGTTCCATCGGATACCAAGAGATTTTTGAAAAAGCTGGGTTTCCTCGGCGGATGCGGCCTCGCAAGCGCTCCAAATGTTTTTCAAAAACTTTGGCGTAAAGCGTTCGATGTCAATCGAACGCAACTTGGTACCAGTATCAAAACAATTAGTCGGAACAGATTGCATGTCAGAAGCCAGCCTTTTCGACAACAGGAACAAATTAGCGCTGGGCTTTACCTATTCAGGTTCCGGTGCTTCTTCATCTTGCTGGATATCAAGGCGCTTCAGCTTTTCCAGCAGTGTAGTCCTCTTGAGGTTAAGCAATTCAGCGGCTCGTTTTTTATTGCCTCTGGTAATGGATAGCGCTTGCAGCAAGTACTTCTTTTCCATTTCCGCAACCACCTGGTTTAGGTCAAGCCCATCCGGCGGAAGGTCAGAGCAAAGTCCAAGGGTTGAATGCACAGTGCCTTTAAGTTCAAACACAGCATCCGCGCTACTTTCGGAAGCCAGTCCCGAATTTGCCTCCACATCAGTAAACAGCGGCGCGGGTGGTATGTTTGAAACCAGTACCTCGTCTTCGGGAATACGCTCTAATAGGAAAGTAAAATCATCCCTGGTCAAAACCGTTCTTGTCGCCGAAAGTACAATCGCACGTTCAATGGCATTTTCCAATTGACGGACATTTCCAGGCCAGGGCAACGCCATCAACAACGGGTCAACGCTTGGATGGAGCGCCTTTGGATAGAGGCCATGTTCTCTTGCTTTTCTGTTCAAAAAATGCTGCGCCAGATGAGGAATCTCCTCGCGGCGTTCCCGCAGAGGCGGAAGCAAAATCGGGATAACCTCCAACCTGTAAAAAAGATCTTCGCGGAAACTGCCATCGCGCACTTGTTTCCACAAATCCTGGTTAGTGGCGACGACAACGCGCACATCAATTTTTATCGGACTGCCGCCGCCAAGCGGCTGGACTTCACGTTCTTGCAGCACTCTCAGAAGTCTCACTTGTGCGGCCAACGGCATAGTGGCGACTTCATCCAGGAATATTGTTCCCTCGTGGGCTTCGCGGAACTTGCCGGGTGTGTCTTTTCTGGCATCAGTAAAGGCACCCTTGGTATATCCGAACAATTCTGACTCTATTAGGTTTTCGGGAATAGCCCCACAATGAACCGGTACAAATGGCCCATCCGCATCAGCGCTCATTCTATGTATCGCCCTGGCCACAACCTCTTTCCCTGTTCCGCTCTCGCCTGTCAGCATGACCGTTGCTTTTGTTGCCGCAGCCGCCCTTGCTTTGGCGAGTACAGACTGCATGGCGAAACTGATACCCACCAGACCCAATCCCAGCGCCTGAGTCGCAGTGAGCGGCGGTCTAGCCTGGGCAGCGGGACGCAGACCCGGCAGAGGCGGGTCTTCACTTAATATCCCCCAGCGTGCGCTTCCAATGGCCGACCACGCGGAGTGTAAATCCACGGAAAGAGAACCGGCATCAGATCGGCGCAACAACAAAATCGGCAGAGCGGCTACTTCGCCGATCATTCTTACCAAAGCATAAGGAGGTTCCTGCTCACCAACGGAAATGACCCACAAGTCGGCATCTCTGGGAGGCAGAGCCGGAGCCGCATTGCGGTCTATTGTTATTTCCCATTGACTGCTCCAGCGATGCTCAACCCCACAGGTGGATTCACCCAGCGTTGACCAGTGTAGGCGTGGAAGATTTGACAAAGCGACTAATTACCTCTTTGCGCTACATATAACAGAAAAAACATCATTTGTCAAAAAAATGACATGCGGTTTTTGCAATTAATACCAAGTTGCGTTCAATTGACATTGAACGCTCTACGCCAAAGTTTTTGAAAAACTGGGAAACCCAGCTTTTTCAAAAACTTGCGGGCATCGGTTCCCGCCGCCTTATACCAACTCGCAATCTTTTGATTGCAAGTTGGTATAAGATTCTCTTATTCCTTAAACTGCAACTGATACAGGCGTGCGTATTCGCCCCGCAGAGCCAGCAGCTCATCATGGTGTCCCGTTTCTATTATGCGCCCCTGCTTCAGGACACAAATTTTTGTGGCGTTCTGAATAGTCGAAAGTCTGTGGGCGATTACAAGAGTAGTCCTGTTTTTCATCAGAGATTCCAGCGCCCTTTGAACAGCCAGTTCGCTCTCCGCGTCCAGCGCGGAAGTAGCTTCGTCCAAAATCAAAATCGGAGGATCCTGTAAAATCGCTCTGGCGATGGCTATCCTCTGGCGCTGTCCCCCGCTCAGGCTCGAACCCGCCTCCGCAAGCTGCGTATCATAACCACGCGGCAATTTTTCTATAAAGTCGTGCGCGTACGCGCTTTTAGCCGCCTCGATCACAGATTCGCGGCTGGCGGGCCTGCCATAGGCAATGTTGTCGTGAACAGAATCCATAAACAATAGCGTCTCCTGCGTTACGATGCCGATTCGCCCCCTCAGTTCCCTCACATCAAACTCTCTCAAATCATGGCCGTCAAGCGTTATCTTCCCTTGCGTAGGGTCATAAAACCTCGGAGCCAGATTGACCAGCGTCGTCTTGCCCCCGCCGGAACCCCCGACCAGAGCAATGGTTTCGCCTCGGTTGACCTCCAGATTTATTCCATTCAGAACTGGATGGTCAGGCTCATAGGCAAAATACACATCCTCAAAGCGCAACTTTTCAGGTCGCGCCGGAAGCGGAACAGGATTGACGGCCACGGCCATGTGCGATTCACGATCCAGCATGGCGTAAATGCGATCCAGACTGGCTCTGGCGACTTGTACCTCATTATTGATCTTGGTGAGCCGTCTGATTGGGTCATACATCGCAAAAACCGCTACAAGGTAAGTCATGAAGTCGCTCGCGTTCAACCTGCCTGCTTGTATGTCAGAGCTGACCCAAAAAATGAGTCCCGCAAGCATAATGCCTCCGGTCATTTCCATTATGGGGTGGCTCATGGCGACAGCCCTGGCGCTTTTCATCCCAATTTTGAACAACTCCACATTTTGTCCCTTAAAACGCCTGACCTCATAATCTTCCCGCGCAAACCCTGTAACCACGCGTATGTTGCCAAAGACCTCCTTTAAGCGTTGAAGCAAACGCGCACTGGCTTCCTGGTTTCTGTGGTTTATTTTTCTGATTCTGCCGCTGAGTTTTTTTAACGGCAAAACGATCAATGGCGCAGCTGCGAGTAAAAACAAACTGCGCTGCCAGTCCAGATAGAGTACAAACATGATGCCAGTGGTAGCGGATGAAATTTCCCTTATTGACTCAGCAAACTGATTAGACGCAATGCCCTGAACCGCCCCAACATCGCTGATGCAGCGAGTCAAAAGCTCGCCCACAGGATGCTGTTGAAAGAAGTTCGGCTCTTGTTTGAGCAGATGGCCGAAGAGTCTCTCCCTGAGCCTCTGCGTTGCGCGTATCCCGCTCCTTACCATCAGCATCATGGAGGAAAATGAGCAAAGTCCCTTCAGGGCAAAAATCACAATTACCAGCGTTGGTACAAAGGCGCTGGTTCTGAGCGCCGAGCCTTCCGGCAGACGCGAAACCAACCAGGCTTTCGCTGCGGTAAAAGCGGGCAACGCATCAGGAACATCGCCACTAACCGGAATATTTGCCGGAGCAAATCCCTCAAACACCCACTTCAAACTGCCCACCAGAAGAATCTGTAGCATACCCGCCAGCACCGCCAGCGCAGCTCCGGCCAGAATCAGCCCAAGATTCGGGCGCAGATGCTCTTTGAAAAAGCGATAAAGGTTTTCCATGATTCCATTGACAACGACAATAATGAACACAGCGCGCCGCAGAGAGCGCAATACTTACTATATAGCGGTTCCATATTCAAAATCGCGGAACGCTATATGGAACCGCAAAAGTGAGACAACATTAAATTTGGGGGACTCCATAGCCAATTACCCAGATATAAATTAAATATTGCAACTTTAATAATTCTTGCCTAAAATTAACTTAATAACGTCACACTACATTGAATTAATTATTATTTTAGAACAAATCATAATCGGCGACAAAAGCCGGTCGGCTTTCTGTTACAGCCAACTAATCAAACATATAGAGTCACTTGCAAAACTAACGTTTTGCAAGTTCAACGGAATTTTGTAATTACCTCTACATTCTAATTCGGGCAAAAATCTATTGACGACACAACATAAAATTTTCACTTTTTTCTTTACAAGGTCTTGTGATTAGGGTTTGACTTTTTAGTGCAAGCGGTTTTATCATTTGGGAATTACATACTTGACTACACAAGTATGAATCATTTGTTTGTCGCAGTCGGAATGGCAACTGAGCTGGTCGGCGGCGTTCCTCCAAGGCACAATCCCTAAAAAACCAGACTTGAAGGCTCAATGTATCGAAGATAAGAGCGGTCATATTTTGCCTTTTGTAAAGTTTGACGGCGGTTCCATTGAATTGACCGAAGAGACACTAAATATTCTGAACAGCATAAACAAACTCTGAGGTAATGATGAATATATATCCAAAACAATTACTTCCTTCTGCTTGGGACGTTAGGGAAAGATTACGTGAGAAAGGACAATTCTGGACGCCAAGTTGGGTAGCTAAGGCAATGGTTGCGTATGTTGCCGAAGAAACCGATACTATTTTCGATCCCGCAACAGGCAGAGGGGCCTTTCTTAAAGCATTGTTTGACATCCGCAAATCAGATGTTAAATATTTTGGAATTGATATTGACAGTAATGTACTGACTGATCCAATATACAAACATTCCATTGCTACTGTCGAGAATCGTGATTTTATTACAAACCCACCTCAACGAAAGTTCAAAGCTATTGTTGCTAATCCTCCATACATAAGACATCATCGCATTAATAATGAAACCAAAATTCTACTAAAGCAAATTGCAACAAAAGCAATTGGCAAACCACTTGACGGTAGGGCTGGTTATCACATTTATTTTCTTATTCAAGCGTTAAACTGGCTGGAACAAGAGGGGAAATTAGCATTTATTATGCCCGCTGATACCTGTGAAGGCATATTTGCACAAGACCTTTGGGCCTGGATTTCTAAAAAGTATTGCATTGAAGCTACAATCACATTCAGTGAAAATGCAACCCCGTTTCCGAATATTGATACCAACGCCATTGTTTTTTTGATCAAAAACTCGTTACCAAATAAAACCCTACATTGGGTCAAGGTAACCCAAGCAAATAGCGATGCACTTTATGAATACATAGCTTCGAAATTTACTTTGCAGAAACGAGACGCATTCAATGTATCATGTCGAGAAATTGAAGAAGCACTGGTGACAGGATTGTCAAGGTATCCTCAAGTAATGAAGTGTTCTAAATATTCTCTAAAAGACTTCGCCGATGTAATGCGTGGAATTGCTACTGGTTCGAATTCATTCTTCTTTTTGACATCCCAACAAGTGGAAGAACTTAACATACCTAGAGAATTCCTAAAGAGAGCCATTGGAAGGACAGCAGATGCGACTGGAGATATTTTAACTATACAGAATCTTGAAGACCTTGACAAAAAAATGCGCCCAACATTTTTGCTGTCCATTAATGAATTTGATTTATTACCAACACAGATCAGTGACTATCTTCAAGTTGGAATAAAAATGGATTTACCTAATCAACCATTAATTGGACAACGTAAACCTTGGTACAAAATGGAAAAACGGCAAGTACCAGCTATTCTGTTCGCTTATTTAGGTAGACGAAATGCTCGCTTTATATTGAATCAAACTCAAGCTGTTCCACTCACTGCCTTTTTGTGTCTATACCCGCACATCTCTGATCCTGGGTATATCAGAAACCTTTGGCTTGCGCTTAACCATCAAGACACTCTGGCAAACTTGCAACTTGTCGGCAAAAGCTACGGCTCTGGTGCCATTAAGGTCGAACCTTCGGGTCTACGGGAACTTCCAATTCCCGAACATGTGGTAGCCTTATACAATCTTGAGTCAATTAAATGTCCCCACACTACTTACACAGAACCGCAACCCTTACCACTAAACTTAGATAGTGATTTTTCCCCCAACAATCAAATCCCCGCTCTCCATTCTTTTAACTTGCTCAATACATCCGTAAGTACGCATTGATTGAGCGCACACATATTTGTCCAGACCACCGAAAAAAGTAGCGCCCAGATGGGAGAGCCGAGTCCAAGTTGCCTCGTTCGAGTCAGGGCACCCAAATGTCGACCATCCTGTTACTGGTGACAACCATCAGTTAAGCAAAAACCCATACTCATAGACTTTAGGTTCGATCTTCTTGGCTAGCGTCTTTAGGGCTGCCCGCAGTGCAGCATCGAGGGCATTGAATTTGTCATCACGGCTCTTGGTGTTCAACCTGCCCTTTTCGTTCCTGCCTTTGAAATGTTCCCTGATGTCATAGAGGCTTGCGTTTGGGTTTGCCATCAGCATTGAGTGGTAGTACCGCCATAGCTCTCTACCAGCGTCAAGAACGGTTCGCGCTTCTGTCGAGAACTCCAAGGGGCTGTCATCTTGCCTTGTCTCTGGCTCTATTGTCCATGCCACTTCACCATCGCTGTGCCCGATTTTTCCTGCTATGAAATCGGCCATGAAGCTGCTGGCGAACTTGTCCTTTGCGCCGACTTCCGTTTCGCGGAATGGTATCCAGTGGTTAGGACCAATCTGGTGCTGTACAACATTGTTGAAAATAGTGTATGCTAGGCAGTTGTTTTGAAATTCTACGTCTTTTTGCCAGCCATCATTAGGTGCAAGGAACTGGTCGCGGTCGTTCAACCAAGTGGCTAGAATGCATTTTCTGACGGCAAAGTAAATGGCAACAGGGATTAGATTGTCTTTATTGATCCATACTCCCCTAGGACTTGGTAATTGGCTCTTTCTTTTGTTGGTAATATAGAGAATGTTGTTGTTCTGAAAATCATTGGATCTGATCCCTTGCATATAGCCAATAATATGCTTTTGTTTGATAAAATCCATTTCGACTTGTTCCTTTGTTCTAACATCATTCTGTTGCTTTTCAGGAACTATTTTGAATAATGAAATCCATTTGTTGATATTCTTGCTTCTATTTAAGCCGTACAGAGTTTTTTGTCCTAACATTTCTCTGTTTGAACCAAAAACATCCGCCGTAAAGCTACTGAATACAGAAGAAATGCTAGTATCCCAGATTTTGAATCCAATTGGAAAATCACCATTAACATTGTCGAAAGTATCGGCGGGCACGATAAACATAGAGTTTAATTTAGCTTGAAAGAAATTTCTAAATGTATCATATTGTGGAGCCTGTAATCCCTTTAATGTTGAAAACTCAGCAATTCTGCATCCTGGTAGCTCATCATAGATTCTGGCCAAGAACTGAATAAACAGTTCTCTTCCGCTTTCTCCCAACCGTTTTGTATATTTTTGGTGCATTCTGGTAATGTGGACTCCTGTTTTGGCGGTTCCAGTCTTTTTTCTAGTTTTAACATTGCTCTCTTCCGTGTACGGCGGGTTTATATACACGATCAGTTTCTTGCGCTTTTCAGGGTCTTCGATGATACTTCGTAGGGCCTTGGGCAAGTCCTTGAAATCGTCATTGAGAAAGTCGAAGCGAAATACATGGCTCTCAAGTAGGTTGGCACCATTATGTATGCGATCATTCATCGCGTCAACATCGGCCTGATCAACTGTTGAAGCCCAGATATTGTATTTGTTTGTCAGACCCGCCAGTAGGTTGCCTGTTCCAGCGGCGCAATCCCATACGTAGTATTCGTCCTGCCAACTATCGCCCAAGGCATCCGCGATGTACTTTTGGGAAAGTTCCACCCATTTCTGGGGCGTAAAGAAAGACCCTTTGCGCTCTCGTATATCTTGGGGAACAAGTAGATCGCGCCTCTCAATGATGTAGTCCCAGTACTGTTTTGCTGGTGGGCGTTCGTACTTTGCCCAAAAGCGGGCGTGTGCCTTCTGTCCGTCTGCGAACTCGGCGGTTTTGCCTGATTCTAGGCCGAGACTGTCCAACTGGCGGGCCAGTCTGTACCTGTCTATTTGCAGGATCACAAACAGTTTTTCCTTCAGCGTCTTATTTTCACTTGAAAGTAGGTCGGCGAGGTAAAAGTCGCCATCGATTATTTGGACTTTTTTTGCCTCATCCCAGTTAATCCTGATTGTTGGTTTGACTGTTTCAAGCCATTTGTTATAGACAATCATAAAGTTGTTCTTGTCTATCTGAATTTTAGTAGTGCCAACCTTGTCAAGCACAAAGTTTTCTTTAATGAAACGCTCTAAATCCTTTTTGTCGCGCACATAGTTGAAGCAGTAGCCCTGCCATTCATTGTTGCCTTCAATGATTTGCTTAATTCTATTGTAAATCAGTTGAAACTCTTTTGTAGTGTGGTCGGACGGAGCGACTTTCCAATTGAAGTCATTCAGGGAAAAGATGTCGACCATTTTTAGATAAGGGACAAACAGAATGTTTTCATTGTCGAATCCACCCAGAAAATGTGGTGGGTTGTAATGGTTGTATGTGCGCTCCTTTCCTATTGTCATTACGACCTGCGTAAGCGTCTCAAGCAAATCACTCCTATCCCCCTTGGACTCGGCCCACAGATAGTAGCCCTGCGTTCTGTCGCCCTCGAATGCCTCGTCCCTTACGGTGAAGTCGATTTTGCCAAGCGCCCGCGAACAATCAAACCGCTTTGCCTTGAAGAAGTTCTTTACGAGCAGTCCAACTACTTCTGCTTCTTGGATTTTAGGCTGCTTTGCCATGGATTCCCTCCTTCAGCATTTGGTAAGTGAGCCTCCGCCCCACCATTCCCTTGACGACCACCGTACCCATTCGGAAAGTGTATCACGCGATTCGCTTTTTTTTCCGTCTAAGAGGAAAATATTTTATGAATTGTCAGTAAGTGGGGTTTGACCCCCAAAAGCGACCCAGAGGCAACAGCGGCGGGAATCAAGCCAGCGATGCGTCTGCGGCCGTGTAGTCAAGTATGTAATTCCCTATCATTTTATTAGGGAATTACTTACTTGACTATTGCTAATCTCATTTTCAACCCGATCTTGCAATTTTTTCTGAAAATCTGCAAATTCATGTTCATTTCTTGCAAATTCTTGCAAACCAAGAGCAGAAACAGCAATAGGTACTGCCTACAATAGTAAAGTAAGTAGTTCCCTTTTATTATGTCTTTGGGTAACAGTCGTGCAATTGAATAATCACAGCACCATTCAAGAGTCTAGTTTCTTTGCTCTGCAAAGCCGGAAGATTGTGTTGTTGTCTATCACGGAT
>Ga0268262_10000291_pt1 | contig 66649 bp, 62 predicted proteins | sample TergutNc150P3_FD_190354 | JGI IMG/M metagenome (GOLD analysis project Ga0268262, IMG submission 190354) | Nasutitermes corniger P3 segment gut microbial community from laboratory colony in Florida, USA - Nc150 P3 (SPAdes) (version 2) | ecosystem: Host-associated > Arthropoda: Insects >... | reverse complement strand
GGTGTTGTTCGTATGGTTTATATGTGATCTTGTCACTTTTTCCTTTGCTCATGTGGGAATTTTATCATTCTTTTTTCTCTTTGGGAATTTATTTTGAGGCTGTCCTTTTTACTTATTGGACAGCCCCAAGTTTGAAACCAAAAATTGCGGCTAAAAACTTGAAGTCACAAATTGTGACTTCAAGTTGGGGCGGAAGACGGAAACTGCCGTTTGCCTTTACGGAGCATGGCGTTATAATGCTGTCTTCTGTTTTGAACAGCAGGATTGCTACGAAAATAAATATAGCTGTTGTTAAAGCTTTCATTGATATGCGGCGTTATATAACACAACCTGTACATAAAAAAATAAAAAATTTAGAGAAAATATTGATGCTGCATGTAGACGACACTAATCATAATTTTTCAGAACATGCGAAAATTATTAAAGAAATTATTGATAATCTGAATAACCTTATAGCTAAGTCGCCGAAGACTAAGAGGATTGGATTTACTGCAGGGGATTAAGCTTTAGCTTATAATGAAGAATTTTTTTACCACGAACCAACACGAATAATGAAAAGGAATGAGTTTTTGAGGTCGCAATTTGCGACCTCAAGTTTAAGATTACTACACATTTGAATAGTAAAAAATAAAAAAGTGTAAATTTTCTTCTTTTTTTTAATTTTAGAGTAATGCAAAAACGCATGTCTGCACCGTATATAAGGTATATCTTTTTTTGGAGGTTGATATGTCAAAAAAAATTATGTTGATTCAAGACATGATTTACGAAATTCGCGGGCAAAGGGTTATGCTTGACCGGGATCTTGCGGATTTGTATGGAGTTGAATTAAAAGTGATGAATCAGGCTGTAAAACGTAATAATAAACGTTTTCCGTCCGACTTTATGTTCCAATTGACTGATGAAGAATGGAAAAAACAAAGGTCACAAATTGTGACCTTTAATAAAGATACCAGAAAATATAGGCCTTATGCTTTTACCGAACAAGGCGTTTCAATGCTGTCCAGTGTAATAAATTCAGAACGTGCAATTGAAATAAACATAAACATCATGCGGGCTTTTGTTAAATTAAGGCATTACGTACTTACAAAAACCGATACTAATGAACAAATTGCGGAATTACGGAAGCTGCTAATGGTCTACATTGAAAATACTGATAATAGACTTTCAAAACATGACAAAATAATTGAACAAATAATCATTGCTTTGAATAACCTTATAGCAAAGCCGCCGAAGACTAAGAGGATTGGATTTACTGCCGGGGATTAATTGGATTTTTCCGAAAGAATTCACACAAAGACACAAAGGGCACAAAGATCACAAAGAGGGAAGAATTTTATACCACGAACCACACGAACTCGTACCTTAGGTACGTACACGAACAGGATAAGATAAATTATCTAAAAATTCCCTATTATCTTATTTTTTTTCTTGCATAAAACGGGCAAGATTAAGAATTATTAAGCGGTCTTTAGGATTTAATTGCTCTGAAACCAGTACAATTTCCTGTATATCACTTTTTAAGGAAGAAAGAGTACGGTTTTTTTTGATGTCCTCGCCTGTTACCAGGAACTCGACTGATACCCCAAGGGCTTTAGCTATACTGACGGCAGATTCAACCGAAGGAGTACAACTATGAGTTCCCAAATAACTGTCAATGGTTTTCTTTTTTACCCCCGAACGGGCAGCCAGTTCTTTGACCAGCATACCCGAATATTCCAGTTGGGACTTCAAATTCTCTCTAAAACCCATTTTCTGAGAATACTAGAATACTCGTATTAAATACTTGACAATACTAATATATTAGGTTATTCTTTATTTAATATTCCTAAGAAAATGGGAATATAAGCACCTCTTGAAATGTCTTAAAAAGCATGTTTTTTGGCTAAAAACGTAAATTTTACCTTATTTTAAGGTGAAATTAATAAAATACGGGACATCGTGACTATATACAACCAAAAGGAGATTATATGAGAAAACTGGTATTTTTATTGGTTATCGCGCTGGCGTTTGCCGCCTGTAGTAGTCCTACGGGCGACGATGGAGTAGGGAATGGTAAACCAAGTACACCTAGCACGCCCAGTACGCCTACCATTCCTTCCATTCCAACGCTGACTGGGACTGTAAGTATAGACGGCTCCGCTGAGGTGGGGCAAACTTTGACGGCAAATATTGATTCTCTGGGTGGTAACGGAACCCTTTCCTATCAATGGAAGCGGATAACTGCCAATACAGGTGTTATCTATATTGGTACTAACAGAAATACCTATACCGTGCAATCTTCTGATGTTGGTTCAACTATTACTGTAACCGTAACCTGTTCCGGCTATACTGGCAGTGTTACTAGCACCCCAACTGCCGGAATTGGTCTTCCCATACTTACCGGAACAGTAAGTATATGCGGAACCGCCGATGTGGGGCAAACATTGACGGCAGACACTACCAATTTAGTCGGCAATGGGACAATTTCATACCATTGGAAACGAGAAACTATCAACGTCGGGACGAACAGTAATACTTATACCGTGCAACCGACCGATGAAGGTTTTGCCATTACTGTAACTGTAACCCGTTCCAGTAATTCCGGTAGTGTTACAAGTGACCCGACAGAGATTGTAATTATTCCAGAACTTGCCGGAACGATCACTATTATCGGAAATACACATGTTGGACAAACATTAAGGGCGGATATCAACGATCTAAATGGAATAGGAACCTATTCTTATGTATGGAAATGCGGGGACACAGTGGAAACGGTAAACACGGTCATAACCGGCGTAAACCAACAGACCTACACACTGACTCAGACAGATGTTGATAAGTACATCACTGTAATCATAACCAACTCAGTTAATCCAGGTAATGTAATCAGCGCGGCAGTTGGTCCGATAATGGCAATTGCACCGGAAATGAATGTCCCCGGTGTAGACCTAGCTGCAAAGCTTAAATGGTTAAAAACCAACGCACAGAGCAACTCCGCCTATCTGGTTACAGTGGACAAAAATGAGAGTCTCTCTGGGGTTTCTTCATCCAATTCTTCTAGTGATAATTACCTGTACGGTAGAAAAAATATCATTATAAGGCTTATGGGAACCGATGGCGATAAGACTGTCAGACTTTCTTCTAATGGCTCTATTTTTATAGTAAGAGGTGTTACGCTGATACTAGACAAAAATATTACTTTACAAGGCATAAACAATAATAATTCCTCTGTAGTTTATGTATATGGTTATTATGGAGAGGTTGGTGTTTTGGAAATGAGATCCGGAGCGAAAATATTTGGTAATACCGTTTCTTCTAGTGCCCCTTATCCAGACATGGATTCTTACGGCGGTGGAGTGAGTGTGAAGGAAGATGGAATATTCATCATGAATGGCGGAGAAATTTCTGGCAATACTGCAGATCGTGGCGAAGTTATCGGTGGTGGAGTGTATGTGTATAGAAATGGAATTTTCACTATGAACGATGGTGAAATCTCTGGCAATAATGCTCGTTATGGTGGGGGTGTGTATGTGAAAGGTGCCTTTACTATGAATGGGGGAAAAATATCCGGTAATACTGCCTCGTCATCTGGCGGCGGATCTGGCGGCGGAGTGAGTATGGATATGTATGGAACTTTCACAATGAACGGCGGAGAAATCTCTGGCAATATTTCCAAATACAGAGGTGGAGGTGTATATGTTGAGAACGATAGTAAAGGAATGTTCACCATGAATGGGGGAAATATATCTGGTAATACTGTCAGCACTGGCGGTGGAGGAGGAGTGTATACAACAGGAATCTTCAACATGAGAGGCGGGGAAATTTCTGGTAATACTACCAACAACGGTGGAAATAGTGGTTCTTCTGGTGGTGGGGTTCTTATTAGTAGTGGAATCTTCACCATGAGCGGCGGAAAAATTTCAAGCAATACCGTATCAGCATCCCCTGTGTCCGAAGCCCTTTCCATCGCCAATGGTGGTGGAGTGTATATTAGTGGAACCTTCAACATGAGCGGTGGAGAAATTTCCGGTAATACCGCATCTGCATTTGGCAGTCCTGAGTCCAATGGTGGTGGAGTGTGTATTAGTGGGACCTTCAACATGAGCGGTGGGTTAATTTCCGGCAATACAGTATTTACCTCATCCTCAAAAAACAATCAAAAAGCTAAAGGCGGCGGAGTGTGTATTAGTAGTGGAACTTTCAACATGAGTGGTGGAGAAATTTCTGGTAATACAGCATCAGTATCTTCTTCATCATTCTCTTCGAATACCTATGGAGCTAAAGGCGGTGGGGTGTATTTGTATTCAGATTCCTCCAAACGAACCTTCACCAAGTCCGGCGGCGGGATTATTACAGGCTATACCAGTGATACATTGAACGGAAATGTTGTAAAGGAAAATAATATTGTGCAGAGTAATAAAGGTCATGCAGTTTCTTCGTGGGAGTATGATAAGGATCATTATTCGGAAAAAGAAAAAGGCAAGAGGGATAACACCGCAGGACCAACTGATAACATGGATTCGAGTATTACGGGAACGGCTGGGGGATGGGAATAGCGAATAATAATATGTAACAGATAACGAAAGGAGAAAACCTTGTTATTTTAAAACAAGAAACAGGAGTTTTTTCTACTTTTTACGCGCATTGACTGACTTCTTATGAAGGACAGAAAATTTATATTTGTTTAATTACGAATGCTATTGAGGAGATTTTATGAAGTTTTATATAGAGATTGAAGTTAATGATAATGCTCCAAATGAAGAATTCTGTGGAGAAAGATGCAAAGGGCTTAGCATAGGTAATTGTCAAATTTTCGATATAAAACTTGATGACGATAGCAGCAGTAAATTTGATGATATAAAAAATGGTACTGCAGAAACACAAGTGATCCATGGATGGAGAAGATGTAAATCGTGTATCGAAAAGTTTTATAATTTTGGTAAAGTAAAAAGAAATTGTGATACCAAAGATGAGTAAATGTTTTCTTGCAAATGATATTTTTATATTAAGGATGGTAAATCTATGGAATTTGTAAATCCGAATTTTCCGTGTAAAGTAATTGTTTTCAACATAAAAAGATCTCTTTATGGATTAAGAGGTTTTGAAAGAAGACCGCCTTATGAGGCTGCGCGGAAATACTGGGTAATAAAAGAAGAACATCGTAATTGTGATAATTATGAATATTCTGTCGGTTTAGTAGAAGGAATTGCTGAAACAGCCTTTAAAATAAACAAATGGTTTCCAACTAAAGAGAAGCAATTTATTGGCAGATATGAATTTGATGGCTCGGAAACAAAGAAATCTATGCAATTAAAAGGTGTTAGTTGGCGTAAACAAAGAGATTTATGTAAGGGGTATTTTCAGTTTGGCGGTTATTTAGTTGTCGAGTTTGATGGTAATGGTAAATTTAGGATACTCAAAGGGACAAAAAATGACCAATGGCATAGTTGTTAACATAAATCAGACCAAGCTTGATTGACACAAAGGATGTTAAAACAGTGGAGAAGTTTATATGTAACCATACACCCATGTACTCTTTGATGTAAGCCTATTAAGATTGAAAATATGTTATTAGTTATACGCAATATATAAAAAAATAGAAATAAAATAATATTGTATTATTTTAAAAATCAATATATAATAACCAAGTAATAAATACTTGCAAAGAAGATGTGAGACAAAAAATGAAACGTAAATTAATTTTTAGCATTTCATTAATTTTTACCCTCCTAACAATCAGCTGCGATTCATCAAACGATCTCACAGGCACATGGAAAGGCAGTTATAAAGCGGCACAAGGAGAAACCGGCTTGACGCTGAACGTATATAATGCCAATGGCCGTTATGAAGCCATTTTTGATTTCTATAATCTCCCCGGAAAAACAAATGCCAAAGAGGGAAAATATTACATGTATGGAACATATAATGAATCAACAAAAAAATACAAACTTATTGGGTATGAATGGATAAAACACCCTGATTATTATGTTTTTGTCGATTTAGAGGGAAAAATAAGAAGAAATATATTCAGCGGTTCTGTTTTTTATTCTAAATATAGTCTTGATGTAAATCAATATGCTTATCGTAAATATTATGCCAAATTATCTGAAGAAACTGAGAAAATTGAACTTGAAGAATTTACTTTTCGTGTTGTTAGAAAGAGTAGAAATTTTTTGAGGGGACTAATACAAAAAAGTCCAAAACCATGATATAATAATCCCCATGAAAAACCCACAATTTTTCATATTAATAATTCTCCTCTCCCTCTCCCAAACAGCCCGTGCCGACGATTACAAATGGCCCCTAATCGACGCCATGATGAAAAGCGACCTTGAAGCAATCGAAAACATAATAAAAACAAACGTAACAACAATGTCAATAACAGACAAGAACCTTGTGATGAATTTTGCTATGAACTATTCTTCCGGGGAAAACACCTTAAAGGTATGTCAAATATTATTAAAATATAATATCCGCCCGGGCGCGTATGATTTATATACCGCGATTAGCAGAAACCGGCAAAACAGCGCTATTCAATTTTTATTGCAGAACGGTGCGGTTCCGAACGGGGAGATACTGCTATTGGCTATGGAAAAACAAAGGTTTGACCTTGCAAAACAATTTATAGAGGCGGGAGCCGATGTAAATTACCGCTATGCATTAACAAAAAAATACGCGGACGGCATGACGCCGCTTTTATTCGCGGCAAAATGGGGTAACTTGGATATAGTTAAATTATTGGTGGAAAAAGGGGCGAATATAAATATACAGGCTGTTAACGGCGATTCGGCAGTATCTTTGGCGCGTAAAAGTAATAATGAAAAGATTTACAATTATTTGCTTGAACAGGGCGCGGTTGAATTTGGCAATAATATGCCGCTTCAAAGCGGCGGTATCGCGAGCAGTCAATCATTTAATTTTCAAATAGGGTCGTATCAGTTATCGGGAGGTAACAGATTTCTAAAATTTACGGGAAACGCAAACGCCGGAAGTGTAAATTATGTGGATGGAATAAATAGTAGAACAAATACCGGTTATTACAGAATAACGGGAAATAATATTTCAATTGTAATGGATGGAAGTGCATATATGTATAAATTAGATTCTAACGAAACTTTTTCCGGAAATGGGGAAATATGGATAAGAAGCGGAAAATAATATTTTCAATTATTTTTTTCCTTTTAATTATTGGAAATGTATTTCCGCAGGATAAAGACAAGAACAAACCTCCTGCTCCTCCCAAACCGCCTGTTGAACCGGCAAAACCTGTTGTGTCTGGTGCCCAAGAAAACCCGGTATTTCCGCGCTTGCCAAGCCTGCCCGCTATTCCCAGTAATAATCAAACAAATGGACAAGTTACCGTGGTTGAAAGGTATAAATTAACTGTTTCAGGAGTGTTCCCTAATGGAAATACCGCAAATAATGTGTCAAATACAATAAAAAACGCCGAATATATATTGTTTTCTAACAGGACAATAGACATAAAATTATTTTTTACTAACGGTTTGGAATATATTTACCATTTAAGAAATCCAAGATCGAAAATAGAAATAAGAACAGGCGTATTCAGGGAAAACTATGAAACAATTGTACAAGCCGGGAAGGAATTCTTATTGGAACAATATATAAGCGAATTATCTTATGATAATAATACTGTATTATCATTAACATTAATTGGAAATAATAAGATTGTTGTAATATTGAATTTTACAAAGAAAACATAATAAATTACGCTATTTCACCTAACGCCTTCTCAGCCTCATTAATCTCATCATAAGGCATAACATGATCCGCGTAAATAATCGAGTTCTCATGCCCTTTCCCCAAAAGCAGAACAAGGTCGCCCTTTCGCGCCATGCTCAGCGCTTTTCGTATCGCGCTGGGGCGGTCGGGTATCAGGAACAAACTTTTTTCGCGGGTGAATTTCCCGCTCTCTTCGCCTGTTTCAACTCCCTTGGCGATTTCTTCCAGAATGTCTATTGGTTTCTCGCCGCGCGGGTCTTCGTCCGTAATAACGATAAAGTCCGAGTACCGTGCTGCGATTTTCCCCTGTTCGGCGCGTTTTTGCGTGTCGCGCTCGCCGGGGGAGCCGAAAACGCTGATAATTCTGCCGCCTGTTTTGTTAAGACGCTCTCTTAATGGGGGGAATATAGCCATAAAAGAAGAAGGAGTGTGCGCGTAATCCACGACAAGCTCAAAGGGCTGCCCCTTGTTTATGGCGGTCATCCTTCCGCGTACGGGTTTTAATTTGCTTGCAAACGGTGCTATTTCGCGTAACGGTATGTTTATCAAATTGGAGACTGTCAGGATGGCAGCCAGAACATTGCCTATGTTAAAAGAGCCGGGAAGATTATCTTTTATTTCTATATGTTCGTCAAGTTGTTTTATAAAAACGCGGTAACTGTTGCCCTGTGCGCTGTTTTCGATTGTTTCTGCGATTATGTCCGCGTCATTACCCCTACAACTAAAAGTAAAAGTTTTACATTTTGCCGCCTGCGCGAAAAATCCCGCGCTTTTGTCGTACGCGTTAATTACGCCGAAAGGTTTAAAGCCGGAAGAATTAACCGGCGAATAAATTTCAATATACCTATCAAGAGCGCGGAAAAGATTCGCCTTGTCGTCCCTGTACTGTTCCCATGTTCCGTGAAACTCAAGATGCTCGTGAGTCACATTTGTAAAAACCGCGGAGCAAAAGTTTACGTCCCCTAAACGGTTTGTTTTCGGCGATAAACCGTGGGAGCTTGCTTCCACAACCGCGTACTCGCAGCCCTTATCCGCCATTTCCCAAAGAAGCCGCTGTACAACAGGCGCTTCGGGCGTGGTCTGATGCTCGCTGTTCCAAATTGCATCCCCGCCGAAACTGCGCTGTACTGTAGAAAAAAATCCCGCTTTTTTTCCCAAGAGTGTCAGTAACTGCCAGATAAGATAAACTGTTGTGCTTTTTCCCTCCGTACCTGTAACGCCTGTTACATACATACGCCGCGAGGGAAAGTTATAAAAAGACGCGGAAATTGGGGACATGGCAAAACGGGGGTTTTTTACTTTTAAATAAACTATACCCGGCGTTTTTTTTATTTCATCGTTTTCATGTACTACGCATACCGCTCCGCGGGAAATCGCGTCTTCAATAAAAAGACTGCCGTTTGTGTGCAAACCGCTCAGAGCGAAAAAAAGATTTCCCTGTTTTACGTTTCGCGAGTCGTATTCAAGGCCTGTTATCTGGTGGTCGGCGTCTCCCTCTCTTGAAATTAGCTCCGCTTTTTTTGCGGTTTCCGTTGTAAAAAATTCAGAGAGGCGGCGTTCCACGTTTAGAAATTACTCCTCTCCGAAAACTATGGCGGTAAAGGTTAGAAGTTGGGCGTCCGGCGCTTCGTAAGAGCGCGGCGGAAGACCTGCTTTTACGCAAATATAATCCAGATATTCGTCAAGATTCCAGCCTTGTTCTACAGGAACCTGCGGAAGCAGAACACCGGAACGCCCGCCCCTTGAAAGGTAAAGCCCGTGGACGCCGACTTTTACCTGACGCGGATTGGCGCAGGGAGTCATAGGGGAAAGAGCGGAAATCTCTATTTGGCACTTTTCCAATTCTTCGCGTTTTAACGGCGGAAAGCGGGGGTCGTCAAAAGCGGCGGACTTCGCCATTTGCCGGACTACTTCTATAAGAGGCTGGTATGCCATCATTCTGCCTATACAACCGCGTAAATCCCGTTCCGCTCCGTTTATTTTATGAAGGGTTACAAAAGCGCCGCATTGTTTATTCAACGCGGAATCCGCGTTTGCCGGAATATCGCCGTACGCGGGTTTGCGCCTTTCCAGTTCGGCGGCTATAGTCTCACGCGCGTTGGCCAATAAAATTTTCTTTTCTTCGTTATCAATAGTAAAATCCATGATAATTATTATAATATAAAAGTATGGAAAGAATATCAAATACAATAAAAATCGGAGGTTTTTCCCATGTGCGCTCCGTCCAAATCGGGGGGAATTTTCCCGTTGTTGTGCAAACCATGTGGAAAGATCGTCTTTCCTTACAGGATATAAATGACAGCCTTGTTAAAAGAATCGACGCTCTGGGCGCTATGGGCTGCGGCCTCCTTCGTTTTGCCGTTCCCGATATTCAAGCCGCCGAAGCGCTTGGCCGCCTTGCGGAAATGGTCAGTATGCCCCTTGTCGCGGACATTCATTTTGATTATAAAATAGCCCTTCGATGCATGGATTTTCCCATAGCGAAAATACGCATAAACCCCGGAAACATCGGCAGTAAGGAGAAAACCGCCGCAGTGCTGGAAAAAGCCGCATCGGGGAATATCCCTATCCGCATAGGGGTTAATGCCGGAAGCCTTCCTAATGATCTGCGAAAACGGGTGGAGGAGGGGATGGATACCGCCCAGGCTCTGGCGCAGGCGGCACAGCGGGAACTGGCTGTTTTTGAGGAATTTGGCTTCTCCGCCTGCGTAATATCAATGAAAGCAAGCGGAATTGCCGATACTATAAAGGCGAACTGTATTCTATCGCAAAAAACGGCCTTTCCCCTTCATTTGGGGGTTACCGAAGCCGGCCCTTTAACCGCGGGTGTGGCAAGGAATACGGCGGCGCTTGTAAACCTTCTGGCTCAGGGCATAGGGGATACGATAAGGGTTTCCCTTTCGGATACTGTTGAAAACGAGGTCATCGCCGGAAGGGAGATAATAAGTGCGGCTTCACAGCTTGCGGAAGGAAACGTAAAGCTGAAAAGTACGGGGGTAAACATTATTTCCTGCCCCCGCTGCGGAAGGCACGCTTTTGATACGCATGGCTTTCTAGACCGGTGGATGCCGAGACTTTACGCGCTGGACAGGGATATTACCGTGGCTGTCATGGGCTGCGAGGTGAACGGCCCCACGGAAGCAAAAGACGCCGATCTTGGAATTACGGGCGCGGGAGACAAGGTTTTGATTTTCAGGAACGGCAAGATTATTAAGACTATAGACGCCGCTTACGCGGATAAAGTATTTGAAGAGGAGCTTCAAAGTATATGAAAAAAAGTTTAGTTGTTTTCTTGTTAATTTTTATTTCATCTTCGATTTTTGCCCAGAACAAGCCCCAGCCCTGGTGGCTTTCCCTTGAAAGGGGGAAACAGCAGTACCGCACAGGCGATTACGGAGCGGCGCTTCTTTCATTTGAGGACGCCCGGCGGAGCAGGCAGGCAATGTACGAGCAGATGGAGCGCGATTTAATTGTCCTCCTCTCCATTAACGAAGTCCGCCGTCTGGGAGATTCTCTTGAAATAATTGAACGGTATTCAAAAGACAAATTTCATATTAGAGCCTCTGCCGCGCTTCAGGAACTTTACTACCGCGTCCCCAAGGCAAGCCTTAACAATTCGGCATTGGCGGCGCTTGAAGCCGTGGGAAAACTTAAAGATTATCCCGAGGCCGAGTACTGGATAGGCGAAGTTTACCGCGTCGAGGGCGAACTGCCTCTTGCGCTGGCGCAGTTCCGCAAAGCCTACGAAATGCGCGATCTTTTTGAAAATCCCGGTTTCGGCCTTGAATTGCAGTATAAAATAGCCGGTCTTCTTTTAACCAGACAGGAATACCTTGAAATGATAAAGGTTTTGGATTCGGTAATCAGCGAGCATGACACGCTTTGGAATAACGCGCGGCAGGGCGACGTTATGATCGCGCAGAACGCCTCCGCCGAAAAGAAAACGGAGGTTCCCTACGCTCAGGCTTCCGCTTCATTCGCAAGCCACGCTATGAACCGTACTCTGGAAACAGAAGGGATAAACCGCTTCCTTGAACTGTACCGCTACAACAACACTCTTGTGGAACCGGCTCACCGCCGGCTTGGTTTTTTCTACGCCCTTACCGGCCGTCCTTTGGCCCAGCAGCATCTTACCTTCGCTTTCATAATTCAGAACACCATAATAATCGAAGAAATATTCAGGCATAAATTTGATTTTACTCTTGATGACGGTACAGGCCGTTCCGCCCTTTCAATTATCGCGGAAAATATAAACAATAAACCTATTCTTTTATCGTATATAGATGAAGTAGAGTATTATAAAACTATTTATTATTTGGCTTCCAGTCTTTACCGTAACGGAAAACCTTCGGTTGCGCGTAACTTGTGGACTTTCCTCGCGTCACAGCCGCTGGCGGGCGAATGGCAGAACCGTTCTATATTACAGGTAAGGCGTCCGTTTCTTGAGCCTGTCGTGGAAAAGCCGTAAGGAAATTCACCTGTCGGGCAACCCGGATTTGAACCGGGGACCCCAAGTCCCCCAGACTTGTACGCTAAACCAACTGCGCTATTGCCCGTCAGGTGAATCTTGTAAAAACATACCATAAACGGCGGTTTTATGTCAATCCTGTATACCTAAATAGCTTTTTGCGACGGGATCGGAACTGTCTATTTCAAGCACTGTTCTGAAAAAGGCGGCGGCTTTTTCTTTTTCGTTGTTTTTCAGGGCCAGCACTCCAAGGTTGGAAATTATTTTTACGTTTTCAGGATCGCCTGTAAGCGCTCTTTCAAGTTCGCGCCTCGCGCCCGCTATATCGCCCGTTTCCATCAGGCAGATCGCAAGTTCGTTCCGCGTGTCGCTGTTGTCTCCCCCAAGCTCAACCGCTTTTTTTAACGCGGCTTTTCCGTCTTCCCATCTGCCTAAGAGCCTTAGCGCCCAGCCGAGCATAAACCAGCCGTTCCATACTTTAGGCCTGTCCTCAATAAAATCATGAATGCAGGCTAATCCGGCTTCTATTTTTCCCTCTTGAATTAAGTTATGCGCATTAATGAAATTTTCATCGTCAAGGCCGTTATCCTTTATTTCTTTTATTTTTGAATAAATATCGGGACGCAAATACATTACAAGGCCCGTGTAGTAATCAAGCCATTCCTGCTCAACCTTTCCTTCCTTTATTACCCTCAGCATCCCGTAAAAAAGGGATTCAACGGACATGTTTTCCAAAGACGCGTTTTCATGGTCTTCGTAAATTTCCACGGGAAATGGAATGTCGGGATTAATGGGAAAATCAATTAACGCTCCGTCCGCCAGCTTGTCTCGCAAGTCTTCAGGGACGGGAATAAATATGACGCGGCTTTTCATTACTTTGAGGGCGCCGCCGGTTTGGCCGCGGCGGGCGCGGCAGGTTTAGCGGCGGCTGGTGCGGCGGGTTTGGCGGGAGCGGCGGCGGGTTTTACTCCGGCAGGAGCCGCAGCAGGAGCGGCTGCGGGTTTGGCGCCGGCTTTGACCGTGGCTTGAGCTTCAAGTTCTTCTTCAGATACGCTGCGGTAATCCGCCCTTATCGCGGTAAGGAAATCGTTAATACGAAGTTTAAAACCCATAGGAACCGCGTTTTCGGTAAAATTTAATCCAAGGGCGACCATCTCTTTTTTGCCTTCAACATTTTCGGCGCGGACAAATTTTCCCTTAATCGCGAATGATTCTCTTGGATCGTTAAAATCAATTCTTAATATGGCTTCTTTATCAAGGAGGAATTTTGTTATTCCCATCATTATTATTTTTGAACCTGAAAAAGACAAGTCCCTTAAGATACAGCGTCTTGGAACATTATCTATAAATACGGTGCTTTCGCTTGATAAAAGATTTAACTTTCTTATATTGTCCGCGTTTATTTGTATTCTGTCGTCTTTGCGTTTTGATGAATTTACAGTCGCGTCCAAAAGGCGCCCCATAATCTCAATAAAGTCGTCCGGCGGCCTGTTTGTAAACTGTATGTTAAAAATATTTATATCAGGCGAATTGCCGTAGGGAGCGCTTGAAAGGACGCGGCCGGCGACGAAAAATGTAACCGTATTTGTTTCTCCTACAGGCTTAAAACAAAAACGTAAATTTACAAAATTGTTGGTATCGCGCAGTTTTCCAAGCAGGCCTGTTTTTACGTTTGCCACAACTTTCGCGCCTTCAAATGACGATGTATATACCACGCACGGCCAAAAATCATTTCCGCACTTTAAATGAACTTGTTGTGTTAGAAGCCCGGTAACCTGAATAATGTCTTTTGTATAAGTTACCTCAATATCCTTAAATCGATCATAATAAACAGATATTTTTTGGCTTAAAAGTACTCCCATCTACTATAATATATACAATAATAGCCTTTGTAGTCAATGGATGATAATGTCAAATTCCTGTATAATATACGATATATGTTTGAAAATTGTCTTGTTATGGCGGGAGGCTCAGGCACAAGGCTTTGGCCGGCGAGCAGTTCGCGGCTGCCTAAGCAGTTTTTGCCCGCAAACGGGAAAAAGAGCTTTTTTTCACTGGCTGTAGAAAGAGCGTTTGCCGTTACAAGCGGAAAAATTATCATTATTACGGGCAAAGCCCATATTCCCCATGTAATCGCGTCCGCGGCAAAATTGGGCGCAGACAAAAAAAAACGCCTGCTTGTGATAGGAGAGCCTGAGGCTAAAAATACGGCTCCGGCGATAGCCTGCGCACTGGCTTACTCAAAATTATGCGGCGGGGATAATATGCTGGTCCTTACAAGCGACCATATTATTGAACCGTTGAAAACATTTAAGGCCGACGCGGCTCTTGCCGCCGCAAGCGCTAAAAAGGAAAAACTTGTGGTTTTTGGGATTCCTCCCGTGCGCCCCGAAACAGGATACGGCTACATAGAAACCGGCGAGACTCAGGCGGGCGCGTACGAGGTAACCGCTTTCCATGAAAAGCCGGATCTTCAGACGGCGAAAAAATACGCCTCAAGCGGGCGTTTTTTCTGGAATTCGGGAATGTTTGCCTTTTGTGCCGGATTTATGACGGAGCAGTTCCGTCTCTTCGCGCCCGATGTTTTTAGCTGTTTTGAAAAACTGAAAATTCCGCCTTCCTCGTCATATAAAAAAACTCAAGGCATTCAAATTTTAATTAAATGGCAGGGCTTGGACGCCGCCTACCGAAAAACCAAAAGCATATCGTTTGATTACGCTATAGCCGAAAAATGCCGATCCGCCGTCATGGTCCGCGCGAATTTTAACTGGACCGACATTGGCAACTGGGAAGAATATGTTAATTTATTCGGGAGTAAGGGCTCGCGGGTTTTCAGCGTGTCCTCGGAAGGCTGTTTTACGGATTCCGACATCCCCGTCGCCCTTGCCGGAGTAGAGGATTTAATCGTGGTAATCCGAAGCGGAAAAAACGGCTCTCCCGCCTCCGCGCTAATCACAAAAAAAGGCCAAACCCAAAAAGTCCGCGACATAGTAGAACAGATAAAAAAATCCGGAAGAACAGACATTCTATAATAAAAAAAAAGCATTGATGATAATTTTTTTTTATATTAAAATTGATATATGCAGATCCTAACTCTTGGAAATGAATTGCTGCGGCAAAAAGCGGAAAAAATTGATCTAATTGACGATCAAATAAAGGACGCGGCAAAACAGATGCTTGAAATTATCAAACAGGACAAAGGGATAGGGATAGCCGGTCCTCAGATTGGTTTGATGAAGCGGATATTTGTTGTCCATATCGACGGCGATGAAGAGCGTATATTTATTAACCCTTCAATTCTGGAAACGTCTCAGGAAATGGTAAAATTTGAGGAAGGCTGCCTTTCCGTTCCCGGCGTTTATGTCGATGTGGTCCGTTCCGAATCTGTAAAGGTTCAGGCGTGGAACGAGAAAGGCAAACCTTTTACATTGGAGGCAAGCGGGCTTCTGGCGAGGGTTATTCAGCATGAGTACGACCATCTTGAGGGGGTTCTTTTTTTGGACCGTTTGTCTGAATTAAAGAAAAACAGGCTTATTGATAAATATGAAAAGTCATTGATTAAGGGAGAAAAGATAAAGAGAAAAAAAACCAAAGGAGAAAAAATACCAAAGTGAGGGTTCTGTTTGCCGCAAGCCCCGCCATAGCCATACCCGCTTTAGAGTCGCTGACCAAAACAGAAGGAATTGAATTAACAGGCGTGCTTACAAACCCCGACAGCCCAAAAGGCAGACATGGAACGCCCGCGCCCACGGAAATAGGGGAGGCGGCGGCAAAAATATGCGCGAATGTTCCCGTGTTAAAACCTGTTAAGCTTGACGCCGGGGCGCGGGAGCAGGTAAGTTCCCTAAAGCCGGACCTGCTTGTTTCTTTTGCTTACGGGCGGATTTTCGGCCCTAAATTTTTGGAGTTGTTTCCGCTTGGCGGAATAAATATCCATCCAAGCCTTTTGCCCAAATACAGGGGCCCCTCTCCTATACAGGCCGCTATTTTAAACCGCGACACGGAAACGGGGATTACAGTGCAGACTCTTGCAAAGGAGATGGACAGCGGGGATATTCTCGCGATGGAGAAATTGCAGCTAACGGGTACGGAATCGGCGGGCTCGCTTGGAGAAATAATGGCGCAAAAAGCGGCTGTTATTCTGCCGAGGGTTTTGCGCGATATTGCCGCCGGAAAAACAAGCGCCCAACCGCAGGATCACGGCAAGGCAAGCTATTGTTCACTGATTACGAGGGACAACGCCCTTATAGACTGGAAAAAGAGCGCGGCGGAAATTGAAGCCGGAATCCGCGCTTTTTATCCGCAGCCGCTTTGCCGTACTATTCACAATGGGCGGGAATTATATATATTAAAAGCAGGGATATACGGCGGAGCGCAAAACGGCAAAATTTCTCCGGGGCAGGTTTTGGGAATAGACAAACAGGCCGGTATACTGGTACAAACAGGAGAGGGGATTCTCTGTATTACGGAATTGCAGTATCAGGGGAAGAAAGCGCTTTTCTGGCGGGATTTCTTAAATGGGGCGCGCGATTTTTTAGGCGCGCAATTAGGCATTTAATAGAGGAAATATGAGTTTAAGTTCAATAGAAGATTATGTCGCGAGTCACCTAAGGGTATTTATTTTATCAGTCGCGGCCCTTGTGGGTTTAGTCGGCATTATTGCCGTCTCCGTTTTTTTTATCGCCGTGCGCGGGGCGGAGCAGACTATGGTTCCCGATGTGGCAGGAAAGGAACTGACGCAGGCCCTGCTTGAATTGCAGGTAAAAGAATTATATCCGCGCCTCCTCCTGCGTTATTCGCAAACTTCCAGCGACAGGGGGCTTATACTGGAACAGGAGCCTAAGGCCGGAACCATTGTAAAGGCGGGCAGAAGAGTACGCCTTGTTGTAAGCCAGGGCGTAATTGTAAACAAAGTTGAAAATTTTATCGGACGCAGCATAAACGACGTAAAAATGGATTTGCAGGCGCTTTACGCTCAGGCCAACGGAATTGCCCTGCTTACCGTAAAAGAGCCGGTGATGTACGATTTTTCTTCCGAGACGCCCGGCACGATCCTTGCCCAGAAACCTGACCCGGGAACGGACATCTCCGGCCCCCTGACGCTTGAATTCGTTGTAAGCAAGGGGCGTGAAAACGCCGTCGTTACCGTGCCTAATTTAACGGGAATGAAACTCACGGAAGCGCTTGGAGTCATAAGCAATACCGGAATTAATTTTCAATTTAACATAAGAAACAGAAACGAAAACGAAAAAGGCGAGACAGTCGTTTATCAAATGCCTCCCGGAAACGCGGCTTCCCCATTAAGTTCCATTGTTGACATAACCGTAACGTCCCCTGAAAAAATCGCGGAAAACGAAATTTTCGGCCTTTTCCGTTATACGATACCCGTGAATCCCTATCCCTTGTCGGTGCGTCTTGAAGCGACGCTTCCGACGGGAGAAAGGATACGGCTTTTCACGACGGATTATATAGGCGGCGAATTTACCCTCCCCTACAAATTGCCCGTTGGAACAACGCTTGTCCTGTCCATGCTGAACCGCGAACTCTACCGCGAAACCGTAGGAGACCGGTAGAGGGAATTTCCTTTTCCAACGCTTGTTTTTTTTGGTTAAACTGTGGTATATTAACATCATGGATGAAAATACTACAGTCGAAAAATACCTTATTTTTATGATTCATGAAAAACGCTACGCCCTGCCGGCAAAAACAATCAGCGAAGTTACGGTTCTGGAAAAAGTCTTTCCCCTGCCTTTGGTGCCGGCTTATGTGATGGGTATTATTAACAGGTATTCCGTTCCCTACGCGCTCATTGATATAAAATTTCTGCTTCTTAATGATTCTTCAAACGCCAGCAAAGTGATTGTTTTAAAAGAAGAAATAGACAAGCTTGCTTTTCTTATTGATGATGTCACCGACATAGCGGATCTTCCTTCCGACCAATTAATGAAAATTGAACAGGAAGACGTGGCCTCGATAAGCGCTTGTTTTGAATGGAAAGGCTGTAATGTCTTATGTCTTGATACGGAAGAACTTATCAACCGGATAAAGCAGGATTTCGGACAGTAGGGGATGAAGTATTTTATATGCGCCCTGGGCAAAACTAATATAGGCATTCCTTCCAGGCAGACACAGCAAATAATTTCCGTAACCGACGCGCAAAACGCGGATAATGAAAACAAAAGCGTCTTTATATCCTTACCCGGGTTGTTTCAACAGAAGGATGCCGCCCACCACGGGCTTGTCCTGAAATCAAGCGCCGGAGAACCTTACAAAGTAAGGACGGTGCTTTTAACGCCCAAGATTGACGCGGAACTGGAAATTCCGGAAGAAGACATTCACGGCCTGCCGGAAGCTATGACGGGCGTGTACAGGCATTTCACAGGCGCGTATTGCGCCGATCAAAAAATAATTCTTATTTTAAATCCTGAAAAAATTATAGAGAGCAGATCATGATTAATACCCTTATTGTCGACGACAGCCCGCTTGCCCGCGACATCCTGCGTGATTTTCTTGAGGAAGACGGAAATTTTAAAATTATCGGCGAAGCCGTGGACGGGGAAGACGGCGTTAAAAAAATTCTTTCCCTGAATCCCGACCTTGTAACTTTGGACATTGAAATGCCCAAGATGAACGGGCTTCAGGTGATCGAAACGGTAATGAAGAAAACCTCGGTTCCCATCGTCGTGATAACAAGCCATGACACGGCGAAAAACGCGTACGAAGCGACTGTTAAGGGCGCCCTGGAATTTTATCCCAAAGACACTTTCACCGCGTCTTTAAGTCCCCAGAGACGGCAGCAAATATACGAGACCCTAAAACGGATAAGCAGCGTTAAGACGTCGCTGAAAAAGGCGGATAACGAAGTTCCGCCTGCGGTTGAGGCAGAAGAATCAATTGAAGATATTAAGGCAGTTTCACAGAAGCAGTTTATTGAAAAACGAAAAATTGACGCGGTGGTTCTCGGCTCGTCCACAGGCGGCCCAAAAGCCCTGTCGAGTTTTTTTTCCGTCCTTCCCGGAAAATTTCCCGTTCCTATAGTGATTGTCCAGCACAACTCTTCCGGCTTCGATAAAAGTTTCGCGCAATGGCTTGGCACCTACACGTCCTTAAATGTCAAAGTCGCAGAGGAAGGAGAAAATCCCAAACCGGACACTGTGTATATCGCCCAGACCGACAAACATCTTGAACTTCGTCTTGCGCCCGATCAAAACATGGTCCTGCGTTATAACGATGACGCGCCTGAGAACAACCAGAAACCGGCGGCCGACGTTCTGTTCAGGACGGCGGCGGAGAGCCTTAAAAAATCGGTTATCTCAGTAGTGCTTACAGGCATGGGCAGCGACGGCGCCGCTGGGACGCGCAGCATTAAGGAAATGGGCGGCATTACAATTGCTCAGGACGAAGGCACTTCCCTTATCTACGGCATGCCTAAAGCGGCGGCGGAAACAGGATGCGTGGACATAGTGCTGCCCCTCGAACAGATACCTCCCGAACTGGTCAGGTTAACGGAATGACGGATAACCTCGGCCGAAAGGCTGAAGAAATGTTCGGGATAAAAGCTGATCCCGACGATATTGAAAAATTAAGGGCATATATCAGGGACACTTACGGCGGGGAAGATCAGAGCATCATTGATAAGGTTTTTTCGTCGGGCGAGGTCATGAACTTTCTTACCGTGAACGAAACCTATTTTTTCAGGGAGCCGGCCCATTTTTCCCTGCTTTGGGATATTCTGCCTTCTTATGAAAAAACAGGGATACATATCTGCTGCGCCGCGGTCGCGACAGGCTGCGAAGCCTACAGCGTCGCAATGATGATCGAAGCTTTTAACAGAATCAGCGAAAGGCCCCTTAGCTATCATATTGACGCGTTTGACATAAACCCTAGGGTAATCGAAACCGCCTGCCGCGGCGTTTACAGCCCCCGCGCCCTGCGGGACGACGGGAGCAGTTTCCGGCACATGACGGAACCTTACCTGAAAAAAAATGAATACGAATATGTTATAGAAACGGCGTTAAAAGAAAATATCCGCTTTTTTGTCCATAACCTGATGGATGAGCTGTCCGCCGACATGTACGATCTTGTTTTTTTTAGGAACGCTTTTATCTATTTTTTGCCGCGCAGCAGGGGAAAGGTAATTGCCAACCTGTCAAACATTTTAAAGGGAAACGGAATTCTTCTTTTGGGCGTTTCCGAAACCGCCGGAGCCCATAATGCGTGTTTTGAAGCGGGATTTGACGAAAAATGCCGGAAAGACGTTTTTTATTTTCAAAAGAAGAGTCAATCCGCAAAGGCTCTATTTACAGAACAGGAATTTCATAATAAAATAGAATAGATTAAGGAGGAAAGATGCTTTTTTCCAAGTTTAAAATTTCGACCAAATTGATTATTTCCAGCGCCGTTTTTTTAATACCTATAGGGGTGATGCTTTTTTTTATTTGTTCCATAAATTTAGGAATAATTAGAAAAAACATAGACGAGCATGACGGAATTAATTCGTTAAGACCGGCGGCGGCGGTGATGTCAAATTTGCCCCGTTACCTCAATGTTCTTCTGGGTTTGGAACAGGGAGACTCAAGAAGTTTAGATGAACAAATCACGACCGCCCTTAGATCATTGGATAAAGAAATGAGGCGGTATAAAACGGAAGGGAAAGAACTGCCTAACATTTTAGCCGAATGGGATACCATTAAGAAAATCGAAAAAAACGACGAAGAATTGTATCAAAAATATCTGGATTTTTCCTCTTCGCTTAAAGAGCATATAGACCGGGTCGGAGAGCGCTCGGGATTGATTCTGGTTTCGGAAATGAACACATATTATTTGTCCGCTTCCGTGCTCGCGAACATACCGGACGCGCTGATACGTTTTATGAACATCGGCAACATTGTGCGAAACAATTTATATAACGCGGAAAGCGTAATTGTAAGATGGAATACCGATCTTGCCGCAGCTCAGGCTCAGGGGCGAAGGCAATCCGCAAGACCCTACACCGGAGAACCCCGTAACATTACTTTTTCGGTGATGGCATCCACCGATTCACAGTCAATAAGAAACAGCCGCATATTGCTTGAAGCGGATAAAGAAAGAATCAGCGGCAGCCTTAAATCGGCGATTGACGGAGACGTAAAGAAGGCCATTAATTATGAAGATTTAAATGACAGCCTTGAGCGTTATCATAAAGCCGTTAATGTTTTATTGGAACAGTACAAAAGGATAGGCGGCGTAAACGTTACTAATCCCTGTACTTTATCTGAATTTCTGGGAACCGTATCGCTTATTAATACTGAGCTGTGCCAATTATGGACGGAAACTTTTAACAGCCTGGACTCGCAGGTTCAGCGTAACACCAGAATCGCGGAAAGGAATTTAATTCTTTATCTTGCGGTAGTGCTGGTATCGCTTGGAATCGCCATCGCTTTCGTGGCGTTTATTACGCTGGATATAGACAAATCCGTAAGAAGCCTTAAAACCCTGTTCAGAGGGTTAAACGAAAACGACTTGACCATGTCTTTAAAAGTTAACTCAAAAGATGAATTCGGCGAGCTGATGACGGCTTTCAACGGATTTCTTAACATACTCCGTTCCACTTTCGGAAGTTTTAAACAGAGCGCCAAGCTGGTATCCAATTCGGTTTTCGATCTTTCCTCGTCATCAAGGGAAATTTCCACCACGGCAAACGAACAGTCCTCCAGCGTTTCGGAAATTGTAAGCACAATGGAAGGCAGCAAAAACCTGTCGGAGCAGATCGCCTTCAAGACAACAGAGGTAGCCAACCTCGCGAAAGAAACGCAGGACTTGAGCAGCAAGGGAGCCGAACTCAGAGAAGCGAACCAGACAATGATGGAGGATATCCGCGACCAGAACCAGAAAATCATAAGCGAGATACGGAATCTGTCGGATATGATTATCAGGATCAGCGAGGCCATAAGGATCATAGACGGCATCGCGGATCAAACCAAGCTGATAGCGTTTAACGCCTCACTTGAGGCGTCGTCTTCGGGGGAAGCCGGAGCGCGGTTCTCGGTTGTCGCCTCGGAAATAAGGCGTTTTGCGGATAATGTGGTTGAATCGACAAAGGAAATCAAACAGAAGATAGAAGAAGTGCAGGGCGCTTCCCAGACCTTAATAGCGGAAGCCAACAACGGCTCAAGGCAGATTGAAATCGGCTATGAAAGAATGAGCGAGCAGAAAATCGTCTTTGAGCATATCGTAGACAATTCCCAGAATGTCGCGACCCGTTCTCAGCAGATTTCAAATTTAAGCAAACAGCAGGAACTGGCTTCGTCGCAGATTTTCACGGCTCTCAAGGAAATATCAGCCGGGGTTAAACAATTCGTTATAGCCACTTCTTCCACTTCCAAGATTGCCGACAGCTTAAACGGCATGTCCGAAGACTTAAAAGGAAGAGTGGAAAAATACCGAACCGAAAATTAAGGGGCCCTTATGCAAGTTCTGATTTTTATTGCCGGGATTATAATCACTGTTGCTGTTATGGTTCCGGTATTGCATTCCTATAAAAAGCGAATCCGCGAATTGGAAGACAAAACCGAACAATCCACGGAGAGCGTGTCAAATTTCAAAGGTAAAACAATTAAGCTTGCCGCGGCCGTAAGAGAGTCGGCGGATATTGTTTCCCAATCCGGAAAAAACAACAAAACTTCCGGCGGACAAGCGGGCAGCATGGAGAAAGTTGAAAGCACCATCAATGAAAACGCTAGGATCGCGGCGGAAATTGTCGAAAAAACGCGCAGCGTCGCGGTTATCGCTTCCAAAATGGAAGAAGACGTGCTTGGCGGCTTTAAAGTACTGGAAAAAAACGTAAAAAAAATGGGAGACATAAAGGAAAAAAATTCAGGGGTAATAAACGGCATTATTTCTTTGGGCAATAAAGTGAGTAAAATCCGCGACATTGTACGGGTTATCAACACCATTACAGATCAGACAAAAGTAATAGCGTTTAACGCCGCCCTTGAAGCGGCAAGCGCGGGCGAGACGGGAAAACGTTTTGCCGTGGTAGCCGGGGAGGTAAACAGACTGGCCGACGATATAGCCGTCCTTACCCGCCAGATCCGCGAGCAGGTTGAGGAAATTCAAAGCTCCTCGTCCTCCCTGATTGTGTACAGCGAGGAAGGCTCCGACAGAATCGCGGAAGGTTACAAGCTTATCAAGGATTTGGAGGATGTTTTTAAGGAAATTAAAGCCGGCGCCGAGATAACTTCCAATCAGGCGCAGACCATCACCATTTCCACCCAGCAGCAGTTAAAATCCAGCGAACAAATCGGCTTTGTTATTTCCGATATTTCCAATGAAGTAAAACTCTTTGTCAGCGCCGCCGAGGCTGCGGCAAGATCCGTCAAAAACCTGACGGAACGCACTCGTGAACTGGAAAAGTTCCTGACAGAAGAAGAAATAACCGGACAGGGTGAACATGGCGCTTGATAAATCCAAGTACATTAACCAGTTTGTCGAAGAAGGGCTGGAGAACCTGTCGAATGTCGAAAAGCTACTTTTTGAAATAAAAGACGGCTCATTAGTTCAGGATAATCTTGTCACCCTTATGCGCGCGCTTCATACATTAAAGGGCTCCGCGCGTATGCTGGAATTTAAAAATATAGAAGCCGTTTCCCACGCGCTGGAAACCGTATTTTCCTCCTTAAAAGAAGAGCGGATAAGCTTGAATGACAAGGCTGTAAAACTTATTCTTGCCGGATTGGACGAGGTAAAAGAAGGGGTTAATAAAGTCAAATCCGGCGAAAGGGACGATATAAGGGCCGATGTATTTAAAAAAGAACTATCGGCTCTTTCCGCGCTTGAAGAATATGAAATACCCGGTACGGACGAAAACTCCGGACAAAAAGCAAAAACCGACAGCGGGAAACATGAAGATATAAAATCCGAAAGCATAAGGATATCCCTTGAGCGGATCAATAAAATTATTCATAATATGGCGGCGCTTCAATCGCTGGAAATCGCCGCCACAAATATCGCCCGCGATACGGAATCAATTAACGCCGCCACAAAGCAGTTTTCAAAACTTATCAGTTCCGAACTGTCGTGGAATTCTCCTTTAATTCACGAATTCCGGTCATTGGAACTTTTAATAAGCAAACTCGGCTCTTATGTGAAAAATTACGCGCTTGACGCTGGCAATGACATACGCGGCGCTTATGACAGCATAATATCGTTAAGAATGCTTCCCCTTTCCACAGTGCTGGAAAGTTACCCGCGGCAGGTTTTTTCCATTGCTTCCGATTTAGGCAAAAAAGTAAAAATAAAAATAGAAGGCGCTGAAAATGAAATTGATAAAAACCTGATCGAATCGTTATCCGAGGTGTTCCTGCACATGATAAGGAATTCCATCGATCACGGAATTGAATCCCCGCAGGAACGGCTGGCGGCTGGGAAAGACGAAACCGGCCTTTTGACAATTAACTGCGTCCGTGAAAGCGGAAACATGAAGGTTACGATTTCTGACGACGGAAAAGGCATTGATATAGAAGGAATTCGGAAAAAAATCGTGGAGAAAGGACTGGTTTCCAAAGAAGAAGCGGCGGATCTTGAGGAAGGGGAACTAATAAATTATATATTCCAAAGCGGATTTTCAACCGCGGAAAAACTTTCCAGCGTATCGGGACGGGGCGTCGGAATGGACGCTGTCAGAAGCAATATCGAGCGGATGAAAGGCAGCATCGCGATACAAACCAAAGTCGGCGAGGGGACAACTTTTACAATTTCCGTCCCCCTGTCGCTGGCCGCCCTTATGGGCTTCCCCATTACTTCAGGCACCATGAAATTTATTATCCCCGCCAACTTCGTGGATACGGTCATGCTTATCAATACAAAGGACATCATCACCGTGGTGGACCGCCCGGGCATTAAATACAACGGGCGTGTAATCAAGCTTTTTTACCTGCATCATGTTTTGAAAATCCCCATAGACGAAAAGAAGGAAACAGGCGATTCAATTTTTGTCGCCATTGTTCAGGCTTATGAGGAAACGGTGGCGCTTGCCGTAAACCAGGTCAGCAGCATGAGGCAGGTCATTCTTAAAACACTGCCGTCTTTCATGGAAAAGATGGAAGTTTTTTCGGGAGTGGTGTTAAGCGAAGACTATGAAATGATACCCGCTCTTCATATCCCAACGGTAATCAGGATGGCGCGGCGCACAAAAACCATAGACATGAAAAAACGCCATGTCGATTATGAGCGCATGAGAAAATCCATCCTTGTCGTGGACGATTCCAAACCGACCCGCGACATAGAGCGGGATATTCTTGAGGCCGAAGGCTATAAAGTGGATGTCGCCACGGACGGTTCCGAAGCGCTTGCGGCCGCGAAAAACACACAGTACGATTTAATTTGCACCGACATTTTTATGCCGAATATGGACGGCTTTATGCTTACGGACAATATCCGCAAAAACGACCGTTTAAAAGATATTCCCATTATCGCGATTTCGTCCAAGAGCGACGAGAAAGACCAAAACAGGGCGGCGTCCCTGGGAATAAACCGCTATATCGTAAAAAGTTCGTTTAACGATCATGATTTGATATCCGCCGTTAAAGAATTAATCGGAGAAGCCAATGGATAAAAGGCGCGTATTAATTTTTGAAGAATCGGATGTCTTTGCGGACCTGCTCCTCGAATTCTTAAACACTGAAGGTTACGAAACTCAGCGCGCGAAAAACGGCCTTGAAGGCATTAAGCTGGTTTACAGTTTCCTTCCCGAACTTGTCATTACCGCCGTGGAAATGCCTTTGCTCAAGGGTTATCAGTCGGCAAGGCTGCTTAAATCCCGCCCCGCCGCCGGGAAAATTCCCTTAATCATGTTTACCAACCTTGGGGAGACAAGGGATAAATTCTGGGGCGAACAGGCGGGGGCCGACGTTTACATTGAAAAATCCCCTGAAAATTTCGGGGAACTTGCGTCGCAGATACAGCGCCTTTTAAACGAAAACAGGGCGGTTGATTTTGAGTCGGTTAAAAAAGAAGGGGAAAAAATAACGGATAATTCCCTTATAGAGACCGTAAACAACATCCTTGACAACAAGCTTTTTCAGGCGACTCTTATCGGTATGCTCGCCGAATTGTCAAGCAAAGTAAGTTCTCTTGAGGAAACGGTTAAGGGCGTTTTCGCGCTGTTACGCAACGCGTGCAAGGCGGACATGTGCTCCATAATGATAAAGGACGCCGACGACGCCCTGGTGGTTTATAACGCCAACAATTTGGGATATACGGAAACTATAGCCGAAGATTTTAAGGCTATCACAATCGCCGATTTTAACACCCGCTTTTCCGATTACAAAGTCGATTCCAAAGAAGTGTATGATTTTTTCCCGGCAGGTGTTATAAACGAAAGAATTGAATCCTACATTTTAATCCCGCTTGTAAACTCAGGGGATGAATTCGCGACCGTGCATATAGGCACTTCAGTAAAAGAATATTTTTCCCCGCTTATTTTGGAAAACCTGAATGTTTTTCTGTCCGCGGCTTCCCCCATTGTCGCGAACGCCCTTCGCCTGAAACAGATGGAAGCCCTGCAAAAGAAAACAAAGGCCGCTTTCGCCCGCTATGTCCCCATAGACGTAATGGACGAGATTATCAAAAAATCGTCGTCGCCTTCAAGCCAGAGCGAAAGCAGGGTAATTTCAATTTTGTTTTCCGACATCAGAAACTTTACAAAAATTTCAGAGAACACTCAGGCCCGTGAATTGGTAGATTTCCTTAACGCTTATTTTTCCATTATGGGAAATGAAATTATCGCGGAAGGCGGCAATATAGACAAATTTATCGGCGACGCGATTATGGCTATCTTCGGCGCTCCCAAAACGCTGGAGAACTCGGCGGCCAGCGCCATCAGGGCGGCGCTGAGGATGGCGAAAGCGCTTGCCAAGGTGGACACCTCAAGCATTACCCTGCCGGAATCGGGTTTCGGCGCCGGCATAGGCATAAATTGCGGCGAGTGCGTTGTCGGCAATATAGGCTTTCAAAATAAAATGGACTACACGGTTATAGGCGATTCCGTTAACCTGGCTTCGCGGCTTGAGGGAGTTACCAAATATTATCATCAGTACATAATCGTGTCCGAATACGCGTACACCGCCGCCAAAGACGATTTTATTTTCAGAAAGACAGACAGCGTGCGCGTGAAGGGAAAAGACCAGCCCGTGGGATTATACACCGTATATGCCGCTTACCGCGGCGAAGAGGACGAACAAACACCGGCGTCCATTGTGATTGGCAGGGAAGCTCTGGATCAGTACAACAAGGGGCTTAAACTCTACGCCATGCGTGAATTTGAAACGGCAAAGCAGTACTTTACCAGTACTTTATCTCTTGAGAAAAAAGCCGGGACAGACGATTTTCTCGCGTCTATGTACCTTTCCAGAATCGAGGAATTCCAGGTTAATCCGCCTCCGCCAGATTGGGACGCCACCATAACCATGACGGAAAAGTGACGATAAGCGGCATTTTAATGGCGTATACATAAATTTATTCGGCGCTTAAACCTATTACATTATCAACCGGCAAAGAAAATATTAACCCTTGGGCTTTTGTGTTCAACCCGTAATTTTCGCTTATCGCCTGCATTATGGGAACTTTCTTGTTGTTCTCGGCCAGAATCAAAATAATTTCTTTTTCATCCTGTACGGAAATACCGAAAAATTTTACAGGCCCTTCGTGTGCGGTGCCGCGGGCGTGCAGGACCGTGCCTCCTCTTGCCCCGGCGGCTCTTGCCGTGTTCATTAATTCGTCGGTGTAGCCGTGATTTACAATAGAAACGATTAAATCGTGCGAAAATTTATTTGCCATATTTGCTCCTTTGCCGGGATTTTTTTCCTGAATTTTCTCGCTTTTTAATATACTTTGTTTGAATACCAATAAAATCGGATCGTTAATAGCTGAAAGCGGAACGGTAAACGCAATCCCCGCTCCCGGTCCGTAAACTTTAAGTTCCTTCCTTACTTCCCGCATTAAAACCTGAACGCCTATTTCCTGTTCAAGGCAGAGAATAACCGCCTTTTCGCCCGAGCCTATGCCCAGAAGATCAAGTATTTCGGAACTGGCGGTGCCCCTTCCCACGCTGGTAAAATGGAAACGCACTTTTTCATTTTCGCAAACATTGGTAATAGTGTGCGCACGGCTCCAGTCTACAATAAAAATAACCAGTTTTAGTTTCGGCGTTTGTTTTTGCTCATGTTTTTCCGTCTTTTTCCCCGGCTGTATTCCTTTTAATTTCGAAGGCAGTTTAGAGAAGATTTTTGAAAAAATGGATTTGTCTACCATCTATGCATCCTCTCCGTACACATAAATCTTGCCCCAGTTGATGCCTTCGCCGCCTGCGGCTATGGCTTCTGCGCCGATAGCGGCAGTCTGCTGTATGGTAAGGGCGGCGGCGTATTTTGTCCTGAATTGGTAAACAAGGCCCATCAGCTGAATAACGATGAGGGGCGTCATGGCGACTATGGCTACAATGCCGAAAGCGTCAATCATAAGATTTCCGCCGACGCCGGCGCAGGCTCCCATCGCGAAAGGCAAAAGGAATGTCGAAGTCATGGGCCCCGAACATACGCCGCCCGAATCAAACGCGATACCCGTAAAAATGGGAGGCACAAAAAAAGTCAGCGCCAGCGCGAAGACATAGCCGGGAATTAATATGTACATTATCGGGATGCCGTAAAGAATTCGGATCATGGTCATGGTAAGGGCCAAAGACATTCCTATGGAAAGCCCGCGGTTCATCATCTTTATCGTAATCGCGCCGGAGGAAATTTCCTCAACCTGTTTGTTAAGAACATGCACCGCGGGTTCCGCTTTTACGATAAAATAACCGACAAGCGCCCCAAGCGGAATTAACACCCACTTGAAAGGCGACGAGGCAAGCTGTAAACCCAAAAGCTGTCCCACAGGAAAAAACCCTACGTTCACTCCCGTTAAAAATATTACAAGGCCGACAAAAGTGTAGAAAAAACCTACGGTAATGCGTCCAATCTGATATTTTTTAAAACGCCTTGTTATTAATTGGAAAATAATAAAGCAGAGCACAATGGCGCTTAAAGAAATAAATACCTCTTTAAGAAAATTGGGCAGTTCAACGGCAAAGTATCTGACTACGTCCCGTGAAGTCGCCGCGTCATGAATTTCGGAAGTTACCACTTCGGCATGATCAGGTTTGTAAAAAATACCCAGAAGAAGCACCGCCAGAATAGGCCCTATACTGCACATTGCCACAAGGCCGAAGCTGTCTTCCTGCGAGCTTTTGTCGCTGCGAAGAGCTGCAATACCGGCGCCCATCGCCAGAATGAAAGGCACCGTCATGGGGCCTGTGGTAACGCCGCCCGAGTCAAAGCCAACGGGGACAAAGGTGTCGGGCGCGAAATACGCCACAATAAATGTTATCAGGTAAAAGAAGATGAGTATGACCGAAAGCCGTATTTTTAAGAGGGGACGGAGCACGGAAAACATCAAAAACACCCCGACCCCTATGGATACGGTAATTATCAATGTAAACGCCGGAACGGAAGGGGTCTGCCTTCCCAGCACCTGTAAATCAGGCTCGGCGACGGAAATGGTAAACCCTATTACCAAAGAGACAATAATAAGAAGGAATAATTTTGAGCTTTTGGTTAACTCAACGCCTATGCCTTCCCCCATAGGCATCATTGACATATCCGCGCCAAGTGTAAAAAAGCCCATCCCTATAATCAGCAGGGCGGCTCCTGCCAGAAACATCAATATTGTTCCCGACGGCATGGGCAGAACCATGCTGGCAATAAGGACTATGGCCGTAATAGGCAGTACGGCGGAGAATGCCTCCATAATTTTTTCTTTCAGGATTTCATTCATAAAAGTACGCATTATTATAGGAAAAACGGCTTTTTTTTGCAATATTTTGTTTACCGTTTTAGAATTTGCCATTATACTGGATATATCCTAAACAGGGCAGAGGAGGCTTATATGCAAAAAAAGGCAACCGATAAAAGACTGACAGGCGTGGTAGTTCCGGTGGGGGCGCTGCGGAGCAAACACGGAATGGGGGTTGGAGAATTTTCCGATCTTGCCGTTTTTGCGGCATTTTGTAAAAAAATGAAACTTGGTTTGATTCAAATTCTGCCTGTTAACGATACGGGGTACGACAGTTCTCCGTATTTCAGTTTGACCGCGTTCGGTTTGAACCCTATATATTTGCGTATTGAGGATTTGGAAGAATTTAAAACCGCCGATAATTCAATAAAAAAACGAATAAAAGAAGCAAAAAACAAATTTGATAAAGAAACGCGTTTTTCTTATTTTAATATCATAAAAGAAAAACTGGAAATTTGCAGGGCCATTTATAACGCCAACGCAAAAGAAATAGTTAAGAACGCCGCCGGCGGAAGCCTCGCGAAATGGATAGAGCAGAATTCATGGGTTAAGCAATATGCCGTATACCGCAGATTAAAAGAGGAAAACGGCGGAAAATCATGGAAAGAATGGCAGGAACATCACACCGTAACCGCCGCCGATATAGACAATCTTTGGAAAAATAAAAGTTTACAGGAAGAACATTTATTCTGGGCATGGCTTCAGGAAGCGCTGGACACGCAGTTTTTAAAAGCCGCAAAAGCTATCGCCGACGCGGGTATTGTATTGGAAGGAGACCTTCCTATTTTAATGAACGAGGATTCCTGCGACGTCTGGGCCCATCCGGAGTTATTTATTCAGGAGCTTTCCGCGGGCGCTCCCCCCGATATGTACAGCCCCGGCGGCCAAAACTGGGGATTTCCCGTTTATAACTGGGAGGCCCATGAAAAGGACAACTATTCATGGTGGAAGGGACGTCTTGCCGCGGCGGGAAAGTATTATCAGGCTTACCGCATAGATCACGTTCTGGGCTTCTTCCGTATATGGGCGTGCTCCCGCAGCGAGAATTCCGCGGCTCTGGGACGTTATGTGCCATATACGCCGATTACGACAGGAGATTTTAAAAAACTTAACTATGACAAGAGCAGGTTCCGCTGGGTAACACAGCCGCATATTCCCACGGCGGAAATTTGGGACGCGCTTCGCAATAACTGGGGCAAAAGTTTTGAAGATTCGGAAATTGCCGCCGCAGCCAATAAAATTTTTTCAAAAGCGCTTGAGCGCGTGAATAACGAGGAGCTGTGGCTCTTTAAAAAGAAGATCAAGGGAGAAAAAGACATAGAGGCTTTAGGGCTTCATCCTGCCGCTCATGATTATCTGATAAAAAAATGGCACGACAGGATGTTTATTGAGTATGACAAGAAAAGATTCTTCCCCGTTTGGTATTACAGGGATTCCAAAGCGTATAACAGTTTTTCTTATGAAGAAAAGAACGAATTGGAAGCCCTGCTGGAAAAACGCCGTATAAAATCCGAAAGAACATGGGAAGCGCAGGGCAAAAAACTTCTTTCGGTATTGGCGGAATCTTCCGGCATGCTTCCGTGCGCGGAAGACCTGGGCGCGGTTCCCGCATGCGTTCCTAAAGTTCTTACAAAACTTAAAATACTTGGATTAAGGGTTGTGCGCTGGCACCGCGACTGGGGAAAAGACGGCCAGCCGTATATTCCTTTTGAGGATTATCCGCAGTTAAGCGTTTGCACTCCCGCGGTTCACGACAGTTCCACCGTAAGGGAATGGTGGGAAAAAGAAGCGGATCAAAAACAGTTTGCGGGATTTATCGGCGTTCCTTCTTTGCCTAAGATATACAACCCCGGCGCCGCGAAAATTATTTTGTCAAGAATAGCCTGCGCCCGTTCGCGTTTCCGCGTTTTCCAGATACAGGATCTGCTTCACCTTTCGAACAAATGGTACGCCGCCGATCCCGCGTCCGAGCGCGTAAACGTTCCCGGCACCTTAAACGACTTTAACTGGACATACCGCCTTCCCGCGGCAATGGAAGAAATTATCAAAGACAAGGACCTTGTCCGGGAAGTAAGGGAATTAAGCAGGATTAAACCGGCAAAGAGAAAGACCGTGTAAAAGTAATTTGGTTAATGCTTGAAAAACCTCTAAATTTGCGATATATTGCCTTATAAAGGCGTATGCCTTTTTTAATAAGAACACGAGGAGTAAATAAATGAAAAGAAAAGGTTTAATTATCATGGTTTTTGCTTTGGTTTTTAGTTTAGCTGCATGCAAATCAAAACCGCCGGCGGCAGGTTCGGCGTCTGATATTCCGCCGTGGCTGAATGATTTACCGGGCGATGATGCTCTTTGGGGAATAGGAACCGCCAAACAGACTTCTCTGCAGGCGTCTATGACTACCGCGGAAAACCGCGCAAGAACATCTCTTGCCCGCCAGCTTAATGTCAAAGTGCAGAATATGTTCACGGATTACAACCTTGACGCCGGTAATGTAAGAAATCAGGCTAACACTTCATTGCAGGAAGATGTAACCCGGCAGATTACCAATATGGACGTTTCCGGGGCCAAGTCGATTCAACGCTGGCAGGGAAAAGACGGCACATGGTGGTTCCTGGTTGAAATGAAAAAAGCCGACGCGAAAAAGCAGGTAGCCAGCATTCTTGGAAATGAAGAAGCGGCATTCGCCCAGTTTAAGGCCCAGCAGGCGCTCCAGATGCTGGACGCACAACTTGCCAAAAAAGATAAGGTTATAGTGGTGGACAACTGATTTTTATAAGAGATCGTGAAAAACAACACCCTCGTCATTATATGATGAGGGTGTTAATTTAAGAGGGCAGCGTATGTTTAAAATAAGATCTGTCGGTTTCCTTTTATTTTTTTTGTTTTTGGCGTTAAGCGCCTGCAAAAGTCCGTCTTCCGGCGCTTCTTCTTCGGACGCGAAAGCCGCCGCTAATGACGCGCTTGGCAGGCTTGACGGGCAGGTGGGCCGTCCTAACGACGCGCCAAGCGCCCCGCCTTCTTCGCCGCAGAAGCCGCCAAGCGGGCAGAACGCGCCTGCCAAGTCCGCGTCACAGCAGGCGGCTGTGAATAACGGCAGTAAAAAACCCGCGTGGGTAGATTCTGTTGAGTCTGTATACAAAAGTTCGCAGTATGTCGCCGCCGTAGGTTACGCGAGTAACAGGGAAATGGCGGAGAAAAACGCCCTTGCCAGTCTTACAGGTTTTTTCGGGCAGTCAATTTACGCGGATCAATACATAAAAAATACTTACAGTGAAGCCGTAAAAAAAGGCGTAACAACCGGCTGGACCGACGATATATACATAGAAAACATAATAAAAACATCGGCCTCTCTTGATACTCTTGCCGGAGCGGATATAAGGGAAGTCTGGCATGATACAAAAAACAGAATTTATTACGCCGCGGCCGTTATGGAAAAATCAAAGGCGGCGGCCATATACACGGAAATGGTAATCGCTAACCAGAACCTGATAAATAACCTTGTTACCATGACTTCCGGGGAAAAAAATTCAATGTACGGCTTTTCGCGGTATCAATTAGCGGCGGCCACAGCGGATATAAATACTGCTTACGCGAATGTATTGAGATTACTTGACGCTCTTGTTCCCGCCGGCCTTGTAAAAGGCGACGTATACAGGCTGGAAGCGCAGAACATAGCCAGGACTATTCCTGTCGGCATAACCGTAAAAAACGACAAAGCCGGAAGAATACAGGGCGCGTTTGCCAAAGCGCTTTCCGATGTCGGTTTCAGGAGCGGCGGCAATAATTCGCGCTATCTTCTTAATGTAAATATTACCGTTTCCCCCGTTGATCTTCCCAATACTGCAAATAAATTTGCCAGAATAGAGCTTGGCGCGGATCTAACCGATACCGTTACAAAAACCGTATTAATACCCTACAATTTTGTCAGCCGCGAAGGCCATGCCACCGCTGCGGAAGCTGAAAACCGCGCTTATACCGCGGCCGAGCGCAATATAGGCGAGGAGTATAAAAACATATTGTTTACTTATCTTTCCCAATTATTGCCAAAGAGATAAAGAAAATAAAAAAAAATATTAAACAGGAGTTTTCACTCCTGTTTTTTTTTGCTACAATAATTAGGGGAATTTGGGAGGGAGCATGCAAAATGAAGGATACATAGTCAGAAACAAAGAAAAAATAAGGGTATTGCCCGCATGGGCTCAGGAGCTGGCCACAAAATACGGCTCTAAAACGGCGAATCTTTACATACTTCACGGCAACATCCGGGACTTTCTTCCGCACAGAAAAAAAGAAGATGAATTTGTTTTTACAAGGGTGCAGGAGTACATCTCTGATATTTTATTCGGCAACCAGAATATAATCGCCTACTATGACCGTTCCAGCGGAGTAACATTCTCCGAACCGGAAATGGAAAGAGACTACCTTAAAGCCGCCCCATACTTTGCGTCAAGCGCCGATATTGACAAAGGCGATTTTCTTTCAAGCAATCCGGAAAAAAGTTTTCCGTATCTGGAAAAATATTTTCTTTCACGCATTCCGACGGATAAACGCGAACAATGCCGCATGGTGTTTATTATTGATTATGCCGAGCATTTAGTTCCCGCGGGGGACTTAATCCGCCTTTTTGATACCGACCGTTATTGTATGGTGACATTTAACAGATGGGCGACCGACCCCAAATTTATTAACGGCGACATTTCAATTATTCTTTTAACGGAAAATCTTGCCGATATTTCTTCCCGCCTTATAGGTTCTCCTTCAACCGTAAAAATAAGCGTGCCGTTTCCAAACTTGCAGGTAAGAGAAAGTTTTTTGCGCTCAAAAGAAAAAGATAAAAGTCTTCTTCTTGAACGCGGGCTTAGTCCCGAAAAACTCGCTGTAGTTACATCCGGCATTAATCTTATGAACTTAAACCGCCTTGCCGCCGAAAGTTTTGAGGAAAACAAACCCATATCGCTTGATTTTATGCGTATGAAAAAAAAGGAGATAATCGAAACAGAGGCGGCCGGGCTTTTGGAATTTATGGAAACTTCTTATAATCTTTCCCATGTTTCGGGACACGACTTTGTCAAGAAGCGGTTTAAAAACGCGGCAAAGGCGATAAAGATGGGGCGCCCCGACGTACTGCCTATGGGTTATCTTATCGCCGGTCCCGTAGGAACAGGAAAAAGTTTTATGGTAAACGCGTTTGCCGGGGAGATAGGAATTCCCATGGTAAAATTCCGCAACTTCCGCACCAAGTGGCAAGGCGAAACCGAAGCGAACCTTGAAAAAGCTCTTAACATACTTACCGCGATGGCGCCTGTCGGCGTAATGATAGACGAAGCGGACGCGTTCCTCGGCGACCGCGATCAGGAAGGTGATTCCGGCACAAGCAACCGCGTCTTTGCGCAGATTGCCAGTTTTATGGGAAACACCGAATACCGCGGCAAGATAATCTGGTTTTTAATTACCTGCCGTCCCGATCTTATACCCATCGACTTAAAACGCCAGGGGCGCGCCGAGGAACATCTTGCGCTCTTTTATCCTGAGTCCGACAAGGACAGGGAAGATCTTTTTAAGACGCTTGTCCGTAAATTAGATTTGGATATTCGTAATTTCTCCGTTTCCGACCTTTTCAAGAAATACAACCACGAATATTCGGGCGCCGACCTTGAAGCTGTTCTTGTGCGCGCGAAACTGCTCGCGGCGATGGATGAACGCGTTTTTGTAAAGCGCGAAGACATGGAAGAGGCGATGAGCGACTTTGTTCCGGCGGCATACCCTCACGAAGTGGAACTGCAAAATCTTGTGGCGGTTTTGGAATGTACTTCCAGGGAAATGATACCGAAACAATTCCAGAAACTTCCCCGCAGCAAAATTATCAGCGACATTCAGGAATTAAAAGCGCTGCTTGGGGAAAGATAGGGAATCAATACCCATACCGAAGAGCGCGAAGTCGTACTTAACGGGATCATCCGCGCAATACGTTCTTAACTTTTCCGTCAATTCAATTACCGCCTTCTTGTCGTTGGACTTGCGTTCCAAAAGCCCAAGCTTCCTCGCCGTTCGCGCGACATGCACGTCCAGCGGAATAAACAGAGCCGCAGGTTTAATGCTTTTCCACAAGCCTAAATCCACCGGCCCCTTGCGCACCAGCCAGCGCAGCGCAAGGTTAAGCCGCTTGCACGCGGAGCCCTTGCTTTCATTCCCGCCCGCTTCATCATCCGCCTTGCCGGGATTGGAAATATGTTTGGAATACCGCCCATTGTTTCCCTTTGCCATCTCCTCGCGGAATAAGGCTATGCCTTCCCATGTGTTTCCCGTCCCCGAAAAAAGTTTCTCAAGACTTGAGTATTTCGCGTAACAGTGTTCAAACCCCTTGCAGAAGTATTTAAGGTCGCTTTCAAAAAAAGTACGGTGTATGTTTTTATTCTTTAAGTTTTTATATTTGCGCGAGGTAATGTAAGAAAAAGGGCTTTTTCCCATTATCGCGAACATGCGTTCCGACGAGCGCAGGATTAAATCGCGCCTTCCCCACGCGATGGTCGCCGTAAGAAACGCGGCAATTTCAATATCTTCTTTTTTTGAGAAGCGATGCGGAAATTGGACGGGGTCATCTTTTATAAAATCTTTTACGCAAATTTTTTCGTACCATAAATCAAGCTTTTGCGCCGGAGTTTTGTCTTTCATTTTTAAAAGCGCTGTCAGGACGGCGAATAATTAGGCGCTTCCTGCGTGATGGTAATATCATGAGGATGGCTTTCGCGAAGGCCGGAAGCGGTAATTTTAACAAATTTCCGGTACTTATTAAGCTCCGCTATGCTCTTACAGCCGCAATACCCCATGCCTTTGCGCAAACCGGCGATGAGCTGGTTTAAGTAGGTGCGAAGCTCGCCCTTGTAAGGCACTCGCCCCTCTATGCCCTCAGGCACGGGTTCCTCGTCCTTGCCTATCTGGTAGCGGTCGCCCGCTCCGTCGGCAATGGCTCCCATACTTCCCATTCCGCGGTACTCTTTATAAATTCTTCCGTCATGGATTATTTCGCTTCCCGGCGCTTCTTTTAATCCGGCGAAAAGGTTGCCTATCATTACAACGCCCGCTCCCGCGCCTATAGCCTTGGTAATGTCTCCCGAGAACTTAATGCCCCCATCCGCGATTACCGGTATTTTTGACTTTGCCGCCTCTTCGGCGCACTCCCAGACGGCGGTAAACTGCGGCACCCCTATTCCCGCGACAACCCGCGTGGTGCAGATTGATCCCGGTCCTATGCCGACTTTAACCGCGTCCGCTCCCGCGTCTATTAATTTTTTTGTTCCGTCTTTGGTGGCGACATTTCCGCCTATTACGGGAATGTTGAATTCCTTTTTTATTTTTTTAATCGCTTCCATTACATTCTTTGAATCGCCGTGGGCTGTATCAAGAACCACAAAATCAACTTTTGCTTTTATAAGCAGGGGAAGGCGCGCGCCGTAATCCTGCGGGGAAATTGCCGCGCCTACGATTAGCTTGCCGGTTTTATCCGTCGCGGCGTTGGGGAAATTTTCATGTTTTTCCATGTCCGTTACGGTGATAAGCCCCTTAAGCCTGCCCTCGTGATCCACCACGGGAAGTTTCTCAATGCGGAATTCGGCGAATTTATCGCGCGCCTTTTCCACTGTCGGCTCTCCTTCCACAACGATTACTTCCTCCGTCATCACTTTAACGACGGGAAGGGAATCGTCGCGGCAAAAACGAAGGTCGCGGTTTGTGATTATTCCTTTTAATTTACCGTTGCTGTCCACGACGGGCACGCCGGATACGCCGTAAGTTTTTGTCAGCGACCTAACGTCGCGGACATAAGCGTCATGGAAAACCGTAATAGGCGATTCAATTATCCAATTTAAAAAGCGTTTAACATTTGCCACCTGATGCGCCTGTACTTCGGGGGGCAGGTTGCGGTGAATAACTCCGGCTCCGCCTTCCAGCGCGATAGCGATGGCGAGTTTTTCCTCGGTAACGGTATCCATCGCGGCGGAAATTACCGGCACGTTCAAACGGATGTCGTCGCAAAGAACCGTTTTTATGTCGCATTCTTTCGGCAGGACTTCCGAATATCCCGGCAGCAAAAGAACATCGTCGTAAGAATAACTTTCGTTAAACATATTACCCTCCCATTAACGCCTTATATTTTTCCGCAAGCGTCTTTGCTTTTTTTGCCGCAAGCCCGCAATAACGCTCCGGTTTTTCAAAGAATGATAACGCCTCCGTTAAATCTTCCGCTTTAGCCGCGATTAATCCCAACTCCGCCAATTTGCCGCCGATTTTTTTAAGCGTTTCAGGCTCCTTGGCGAGCGCGGCCGCAAAACTGATATTTTCCTTTTCGGCGGCAAGGGTTATCTTGCGTATAACTTCATGGGCGTCGCTGACTCCGGTTTCAGCTAACAGTATGTAGGCGGGCTCCGCCATCACTCCGCCGGGTATCCCGCCGCCGCGCAGGTTGGCAAGAAGCCTTTCCCTGTCGGCGCCAAGCCCCTCGATAACCTTCGACATGCGCGAGACCGCGAGGCAGAAGCCCGCGATGTAGTCGGAAATGAAACGCTGGCTTGCCGAATTGGAAAGATCGCGCTGGTGTTCGCTTATCTGGTCCATAAAGAACGTGTTCACCCTGGGCATGAACGCCTTCCACAAACTTTTAACATGTTCCGAATTCCACGGATTGCGCTTCTGCGGCATGGTGGAGGATCCGACCTGCTCCGCGGCAAACCCTTCGCGCACTTCCCCTATTTCGCTCCTCTGTAAATTGCGAAGATCGTCCGCAAGGTTTGCGATTATCCCAAAAGCGGTGTTAAATTCCAAAAGCAGGCGCAAGAGGTATTCGGGTTCCACAAGCTGCGTGGAATGTTCGGATGGTTCAAGCCCAAGTTCGGCGAGGTAAATCCGCTCAAGTTCTTCCGGGTCTTTTACAATCATGCTTGTCGCGTTGTAAGCTCCCACCGCGCCCGAAAGTTTTCCTTTAAGTTCCTTTGATCTTTTTTCTATTTCTAAAACAGACTTTCCAAGCCGCGAAACATATTCGGCGAACGCGAACCCAAGCGTGATGGGGACGGCGTGCTGCCCGTGGGTGCGCCCGACCTGCGGAGTGTCCGCTTCCTTTTCGGCAAAGGAGCAGAGCAGCAGTTCCAGTTTTTTAAGGAGAGGAAGAACTGCCTCGCGGGTAACGCCCGCGATGCGCCACGAAAGGCTTGTGTCAAGAATGTCAACGCTTGTCGCGCCTAAATGAACTAACGGGGCGATTTTTGCCGGGACTTTGGTCTTCAGCACATTAACCAGCGCCCTTATGTTATGACGGGTCTTTTCTTCCTCGGCATAGACTTCCTCCGGGCTTGCCGTACACTTTTCCAGTTCCGCCCTGATGGCGGGAGTCAGTTCCCCCCGGACTTTCAGGTGCGCAAAAATAAGGGCAATTTCCGCTTTTATACAGGAGGAAATTAAGGCCTCTTCGGAAATCCACGGAACAAGGGACTGGTATACTTGGGATTCTGAAACGGAGTACCGGTGGTCTATAGGGGAGATATTTTTAAAAATATCGCGAGCTTCCATATTCGATAATGTCAAATTTGAAAAAAAATGTCAATATAGTACAAATCCATGAAAAACAGCCGTTTTTTTCTCTTGTAATTTTGCCTTAACGGGGGCAAAATAGATGGGGAGGGATTTATGAGCAGTGTTTCAGTAACCACCGGCAGTTTTCAGGCCGAAGTCCTGGAATCGCCGGTTCCGGTACTTTTAGATTTTTGGGCGCCCTGGTGCGGCCCGTGTAAGATGCTAGCGCCCGTGTTGGACCAGTTGGCGGAAGAATACAAAGGACGCCTTAAAGTAGGCAAGATCAACGTCGATGAGGAAGGCTCCCTTGCCGAAATGCACGGCGTTTCTTCAATCCCCTCGCTGTTTGTCTACAAAAACGGGGCAATGGCGGGCCAGAGAACCGGCGCCGCCCATAAACACGAAATCGAAGCCCTTTTTAAGGATTTTGTCTAGCTACTTGGGTACATAACGTTTAGAATCATTAGGCTTTCCCGGAGACGCTTTACTGGTATCCGTTATATACCAGTCTTTTGCCGTGTTTGAATCATCGACAGTTTCATCGCGGCAGATAGTGCGGGTAGCTGTCGCTTTGGCGCTGATAACCGCGTCTTGCGGACGGCAGACTTTCCCGTCCGGGGATTTCCACGCTCCGCTGTTAAAAAGAAATTCCGCTGTTTCCGCAAAATAATCTTTTGTCCACCAGTTATCCGGGTTTTCGGACAGTATTGCCGCGTCAATCACCCTGTCGTCCTGATCCAAAACATAAATCATGGCGGTTTTATGCAGTATTTTTGCTTCTCCCGGTATCCAGAAGTCCCGCCCTGTTGATGACGCGTTTACGCCGGCCGATTCATCAAGATTATCCGTGTATTCGTCTTTGCTTGATTGATTATAAGTACGCAAATGAAGCGTCACGTATTCGCCTTTTTTTACTTCGACAGGAGAAAACTCATAAACAGTTTTTTTTGCGGCATTTGAATTACTGTTAATAACTACCCTCATCGCGCCCAAATTACCCGCCGATTTCATTTTAAATTCTATAAATTCTTCTTTTTTTCCGGCGGCTGCGCTGGCGGATTCTGTGCAAATCTCGTTAATGACCAGAGACGGCATCCTGTTATTCCTCGCGCGGAGCGGGATTAGCACATTGATAGTGTTCTTGTCCGGATCTTCCACCAAAATATCGGCTGTAATTTCCGCCCCCGGTTTTTGAATTGCGCTCAGCCTTACTTTTACCGTACTGCCGTCCTCTATCCCGGCGACGGCGATGACCGGCTCGAAATTTAAAGACTTTACCGTTACCGGACGGGAAAAATCAAATTCAATCTCGTCCTCCGAAACCGCCCTGCAGTCCAGAAAGACCAATGCCTCCGAACTGCCCCCAAACAGCTTTGCTATCGCCCCCGCCGCAGCCTCTCCCGTGGAACAGGAGCCAAGGACGATACAAACAACCAACAGAACATAAATAATTTTTTTCATAAAAACCTCCACCCTATATATGGCGCGTCCGTGAAATTTGCATTACTTTGGGAGGAAAATTTTTGAAAAAAAATGAAAAAAGTTTATTTATTTATTCGATGCATGCCAATTATTGTCATATTGGGGATTTTTTTCGGTATTTTCGTCAATATCAGCTACTTGAAAACCTTTGCGTGAAAAGAAACCAGTTCCATTATGGCCAAGTGTCGGAACAGTTTCGGTTAATCGCCTGTCAAGTTCCTCATATTCTTCTTCGGTCATATCACGCATAATTACTCCTCTTCGTCTATTTGAGCTGCTATTTTGTCACGCAATTCCATCGCATGAAACACTTTAATCGTTTCATCATCAATATATATTATAAAAGACCTCTATAGGATTGGCAATAGTGTCAAACCCAATGATGACATAAATATCATCTTCTCCTTTTAGATTATCCTCATATATTTTCGTCTCTATCGCCCGTTCTATATCGTCTTTGGTATACCCATGTTTGAAAGCCGATTTAACATACAGTATGTTTTCCTTCATAAACCTTCCCCGAAAAAGTATTTTCATACTTATATATGGTGCGTCCGTGAAATTTGCATTACTTTGGGAGGAAAATTTTTGAAAAAAAATGAAAAATTTGCTTAAATTTTCCCCATAAAATTCACACAAAGAGGGAAGATAACCGTTTATGCCATTTTTTAGTTATTTGTCAAACGCTTTGATTTTTGTTGTAATTTAAACGACGTTTATTTTGCTCAATAAAAGACTAAATCAAACACTAAAATAATACCGTAATTTTTCATTTTTAGTCAAGTAAAATTTTGAAATTATACAAAATTTAACTGAAATTTACATAAATTTATGCCGGTAAAAGTAAAATAATTTCTGTTAGCGGCGCATATTACGAAGGCGATTATGTTGAAGGGAAATTTCACGGCAAAGGGAAATTTAAATGGCCTAACGACGATGTATACGAAGGCGATTTTGTTAATGGCAATTTCAACGGTAAAGCGAAAATGAAATGGGCTGACGGAAGAGTTTACGAAGGCGAATATACTGACGATAACCGCGCCGGCAAAGAAAAAATGACCTACCCTGACGGTAAAATTGAAGAAGGAATCTGGAAGGACAATAAATTTGTGGGGTAAGGAGAAGCTCAAGCAAAAGCCGAACATAAATTAAAAGTGGCAAAAAAGTATGTATTTCTGCCGGTGATAGTTATACGGTCGGTTTAAAAACAAACGGAACGGTTGTCGCGGTTGGATTTAATGAAGATAGTCGATGTACTGTCCACGATTGGCGTGATATTGGACCTGTTCCTAAAGAGCAAGTTTGGAAATGGAAAGGCCTATGCAAATACTGCGGCGGCAAATTGGGCGGCTTATTCACCAAAAAATGCAAATCCTGCGGTAAAAAGAACTGAGGTTTATTACTGCAACAAAAGATAACTAACACAATTTGTATTAATTATGTTATAATGCTCCCGTCCCTTGGACAAAAACCGACAGCCGGCGGGCTATAAACGCTTATCTAAAGGAGGTAAATCATGGCGGATGTAGATTGCCCGTATTTCGACAGGGAATACAAAAAATGCGCTTTTTTTGGCACATATCAGGACGGTTATCAAAAAGAAAGCGTCTGTCAGTCCTCAAGCAACTGGAAAAGCTGCCCTAATTACACAGGCAGAAGTTACGAGGAAAAAGTAACAAAGAAGATTCGCTCAAACCCTGATATATAGAACTCGTACCTCAGTGGCTAATTATTAATTATTTCTCCTGAACCATACGAACAACGAAAGATATAAGTAAAATTTTCGTGTTGTTTCTTGGTAGAATTCTTCTTCTTTTTATGGCAAAATATACCCAAACAGAAACAGGAGAAGCGTGTGTATAAACAGGTTGACGCAAAAGTAAATTTCCCCAAATTAGAGGAAGAAGTCCTTAAATTCTGGGAACAAAACCATACCTTTGAAAAATCCATATCCAACAGGGAAGGGAAGAGCGAATTCGTCTTTTACGACGGCCCTCCCTTTGCCACAGGCCTTCCGCACTTCGGGCATTTTATCCCCAGCACCGTAAAAGACATCATTCCGCGCTACCAGACCATGAAAGGCAAAAAAGTCGAAAGGCGCTTCGGCTGGGACTGCCACGGACTGCCCATTGAAAAAATGATTGAAGACGAACTGAAACTTAATTCCAAAACCGACATAGAAAAGTACGGCATAGCGAAATTTAACGAAGCCTGCCGCGCCACAGTCCTGCGCTATGTCAAAGAATGGAGGCAAACCATCACCAGGCTGGGCCGCTGGGTAGACTTTGACAACGACTACAAAACCATGAACCCGGACTACATGGAATCCATCTGGTGGGTAATGAAAACCCTCTGGGAAAAAGGACTCGTATACGAAGGCCACTACATCCTCCCGTACTGTCCCCGCTGTTCCACAGTCCTGTCTAACCACGAACTCAACCTCGGCGGTTACAAAGACGTGCACGATCCCGCGATAACCGTACGGTTCAAAGTTACGGACACGTCCGTGCCCCCGAACACTTTTCTGCTGGCGTGGACAACCACTCCCTGGACTCTGCCCTCGAACCTCGCCCTAACGCTCGGCGCGGAGATTGATTATGTATTAATTGAAGATCAAAATGATCATTACATATTAGCCGAGGCAAGATTGCCCGCGTATTACAAAGACAACACACAATACAAAATTATCTGGCGCAAAAAAGGAGCGGAACTCGCGGGACTTCAATACGAACCCCTGTTTCCGTATTTCAAGGACGTGCCGAACGCTTTCCGCACCTTCCTGGGCGACTTTGTCACCACCGAAGACGGCACCGGCATAGTTCATACCGCGCCCGGATTCGGCGAAGACGACGCGCGCGTGCTTAAGGGGACGGGCATACCCGTAATTTGCCCTGTAGACGCGGAATGTAAATTCACGCAGGATGTTTCCGATTTTGCCGGCGTATTTGTAAAAGACGCCGACAAGGCAATCATAGAAAAATTAAAAAGCGAAGGCAAACTTGTAAAACGCGATCAGATACTTCACGCCTATCCGCATTGCTGGAAATGTTCAAGCCCTTTGATTTACCGCGCCGTAGGCTCATGGTTTGTCAGCGTGGAAAAAATAAAACAGGATATGTTAGACGCAAACAGCAAAATCTACTGGGTTCCGGAGCACATCAAGGATGGCAGATTCGGCAAATGGCTGGAAGGAGCGCGCGACTGGGCAATCAGCCGAAGCCGCTATTGGGGAAACCCCCTTCCAATCTGGCGCTGCCCCGAGTGCGGCAAATTAATCTGCGTAGGAAGCAGAGCCGAACTAAAACAGCTTTCCGGCGTATACCCCGAAGACCTTCACAAACATTTTGTTGACGACATTACAATTCCCTGCTCATGCGGCGCGAAAATGACGCGCGTCCCCGAAGTATTGGACTGCTGGTTTGAATCGGGCGCCATGACTTATGCCCAGAATCATTATCCCTTCGAGAACAAAGAATTTTTTGAAAGCCATTTTCCCGCGGACTTTATCAGCGAAAGCCTTGATCAGACAAGGGGCTGGTTTTACACTCTTACCGTTCTTGCCGCGGCTCTTTTTAAAAAACCGGCTTTCATGAATTGTATTGTAAGTGGTCTGGTTCTCGCGTCTGACGGCAAGAAGATGAGCAAGTCGCTTAAAAATTACACCGATCCCGTAGATGTAATTAACACTTACGGGGCGGACGCGGTAAGGCTCTTTCTGGTGCATTCCGCGCTGCTCAAAGCCGACGACCTAAAATACAATGACGAAGGCGTCCGCGAAGTGCTTAAAAGCATTATCATCCCCCTGTGGAACGCGTACAGTTTTTTTGTCACTTACGCCAACATTGATAAAATTACCGCTCAGGGCGCGCCCGAAAAACCCGCCAATCCGCTGGACCAATGGATACTTTCAGAAACGCAGACCCTCGTGGAAAAAACGGGCAGCGCGCTTGACGCTTACGACCTGAGCCGCGCCATAGACCACATACTGCGCTTCATAGACCTTTTGAACAACTGGTACATCCGCCGCTCCCGCCGCCGTTTTTGGCGCAGCGAGAACGATACCGACAAACTGGAAGCGTACGGCTCTCTCTACGAAGCTCTTAAAACGCTGATAAAAGTTGCCTCTCCATTCATGCCCTTTACCACGGATGCCATCTGGCGGAATCTGCGCCTGCAAAGCGATCCCGAATCTGTGCATTTAACGGACTTTCCCGTCCCCGACGAAAAACGCCGCGACAGCTCTCTTGAATTCCGCATGGCCTCCGTTATGTCCGCCGTTTCAATAGGACGCTCGCTCCGCTCCCAGTACAATATCAAAATGCGCCAGCCGCTTCGCAAGGCGGAACTTGTTACGCGCAATGAAGACCAGAAAAAGGCCCTTCTGGGCATGGCGGACATAATCCGCGAGGAACTAAACGTTAAAGAAGTTGTTTTTTCCGACAAAGAAGAGGACTTGGTAGAGTACGAAGTAAAAGCCAACTTCCGCGTATTGGGAAAAGAACTTGGAAAGGACATGAAAGCCGCCGCCGCCAAAATAGAGGCGCTTAACCACGTGCAGATTCAAAGCGTAATAGAAGGCGCGTCCATTTCGATAGACGTTCCCGGCGATGGCGGCGGTACAAGGGCGCTTGTAATAACCGCGGATAAACTCGACATACGCAGAATAGAGAAGGCGAACCTGCGCGTCCTTAACGAAGGCACTCTCACAGTCGGCCTTGACACGGAAATTACCCGCGAACTTTCTATGGAAGGCGACATCCGCGACTTAATCCGCGGCGTTCAGAACGCGCGCAAGGAAATGGGCCTGTCTGTTACCGACCGCATAGAACTTTGTTTACATGGAGTGGATTCATTAAAAGAGGCATGGGACAATTTCGGAAAAACCGCCGCCGAGGAAACTCTAGCCGTAAAAACACTATGGGCAAAGACAGAAGGCCAAATCCCCATCGAAGCCGGAGACGAAACATGGCAAGTAAAAATTACAAAAGCGTAAAATACCTGCTTTTAATTTTTTTATTGATCTCATGCCATACCACGCCAATAACTTCCGATACTATTTTTGAAAAGATGGAATATGTCCCTCTTGACAACAACGGGTTTGCGTATATTTTTACCAATGTAAAGGAAGCGCGTCCTATTCTTGATATTCTGCCTGTTCCGCAGCTGAAAAACTGGCAGGCTAACCTCATTCTGGAAAATACCGAGATGGCGGCGGCGGCCCTGTTTACAAGCGAAAGCGGAAGGCGTTTTCAGGTTGCGGGCTGGGGAACTTATCCAAGCCTGCGCGCAAGGGTAGCTTTATTTTTTAACACGACGTGGAAAAAGCAGCGATCAACAGCGGGAACTTATTGGAGTTCCGCCGTGCAAAAAATGTCGGTAGTAATAAATCCCAAACAAGCTTTTGCCGTAGCGTGGCTTAACGACCATATCAATCCGGTTCCCGCGTCATCGGGGGTTAAAATGCCGGAAGGCTTCACCCAGTTTATGCGGGGGGCGGCGCTTTCCTGCTGGATGGACTCGCCCGCGTTAATACTTAACCAAATATTGCTTAACGAAGGAATACCAGTCAACATTCCCGCTGAACAGCTTTTTCTCAATCTAAACCCAAAAGGCCAAAACCAATACGAAGTGTTGTTCCGGCTTAAGTTTGAAAACGCCGCTCAGGCGCGGACTATAGCGGGAGTTCTTGCTTTGGCCGGCGTGTTTTCCGCAAATCAGAAATCATTAATGGCCTCGCTTTTTTTCGCCAATCCGCCTGTTCTTAACGGCAGAAACATCGACATAAGAACCGCCCTGCTTTCGGAAAAGGAGATCACTTTACTTTTACAGATGTTCTTATTATATTGGAAGTAATATGCCTACTTACGAATACGAATGTAGAAACTGCTCGCACAGTTTTGAGGTTATTCAGTCTATAAGCGACTCTCCCCTTACAGCCTGCCCCGAATGCGGCGGCGAAATCCGCCGTCTTATTTTCGGAGGCGCGGGCGTTATTTTTAAGGGTTCGGGTTTTTATGTAACCGACAAAAATAAAAGCTCTGCCGCCGGTACAGGCGCCGCCAAGACGGGAAAAAAGCCCGCTTCCGACACAAAGCCGGCAGCCGGCGAAAGCGCCCCGTCAGCGCCGGCGCCCGCCGCCTGCGGCAATTGTCCCAATAAAGGCGCTTCAGCGTCATGTCCGGCGTAAAAAAATACCGATAATAAATAAGTGAAGAAGAAGCCACGTTTTTTTTGCGATAATTGCGGTTATGAGGTAGGAAGCGACGTAAAAGCCTGTCCCCACTGCGGCCGTTATTTTGCCGCCATCCGCTGTCCCGTCTGCGATTATTCCGGTCCGGACAGAATGTTCCAAAACGGCTGCCCCATGTGCGGCTATTCCTCGGCTCCCCCGCCTAAAGTGTATACGCCCGGCGAAAAAAAACACCGTCATGAACATGAACCCTTGCCGGGATGGGCGCTTATCCTTTCCGTCCTTGGTTTACTGGTTATTGTCCTGTTTTTAGGTTGGCTGGTACTGCGTTAAAATAGAACACTGTTCGAGAAAACGTTTTAATCGTTCTCCTGCCGGGTTGTCCAGTATTACAGGCGGCCCATACTCAACCACAACGCCTTCGTCCATGAACATAACCGAGTCTGCGACTTGACGCGCGAATTGTATTTCGTGTGTAACAATTATCATCGTTGTTTTTTTGTCCGCAAGCGAACGGATTACTTTTAACACTTCGCCCGTTAATTCGGGGTCTAGGGCGGAGGTCGGCTCGTCAAAGCATAAAATATCAGGTTTAAGCGCCAATGCCCTCGCGATGGCTACGCGCTGCTGCTGGCCGCCGGATAATTGATGGGGATAAAAATCCCGTTTTACGCCAAGTCCCGTTTGTTCCAGTAAAGACATTCCTTCGCGGTTTATTTCTTCTAAAATTGTTTTTTTGTTTTGTTTGTAATCGGGCAGTTTTTTTGCCGCAAGGATACGCGCCAATGTAACATTTTCCAACGCCGTGTATTGCGGGAATAAATTAAAAGATTGAAACACAAGGCCAAAATGCAGGCGTTTTTGCCTTATTGTCTGTTCGTTATACCTGGTATTATTGTCCGAATCGAACAATATTTCGCCGCGTACGGTAATTTTCCCCGTATCCGGCTTTTCCAGAAAATTAAGACAGCGCAGGAAAGTGGTTTTCCCGCCTCCTGAAGGGCCTATAACGGCAAGGACTTTGCCTTCCTCCAGCGAAAAACTTACGTTATTCAAAACTACGGCGCCGCCGTACTTTTTTGTAATATTTTGTACTTCAAGAACCGCCATGTTTTTTGCCCTGTAAATTTTTTTGATTTTGCTGTATGTTAATAATATCAGATTCATACGTCGGGAACAAGTAACGCTATGTCATTAAACTGGAAAGAAATTAACCTTATCCTCGAAGAGCTCGACCTTGAAGGCGCCCAGCTTCAGGGAGTGACGCAAAGCGCGTATGACGTTATTATTCTTAAATTGTATAAAAAAGGGGAAACAAAAAACCTGTTAATTTCGCTCGGCTCGGGCGCGTGCCGTCTTCATGAGACATACAGGCCCTTTCCCAAGAGCGACAAGCCTTTAAGGTTCGCCCAATTTCTTAATTCAAAAATTGTAAACGGCAGAATTACCGAAGCAGAACAGCTTGGAGATAATCGTATAGTGCGCCTTGTCGTAAAAAGGGCGGAAAATGTTTTTAAGCTGTATATCAGATTGTGGTCAAATGCCGCGAATTTTATCGTTACGGATGAAAACGGCGAAGTGTTAGACGCAATGCGCCGCCTGCCCAAGCGCGGAGAAGTTACCGGCGGCTTTTATTTGCCTGAAACAGCGGTCGTAAACGAAAAAACTCCGCGTGAGTATAAGGTAAGGGAACTGCCCGGCGAAGATTCTTTCAATAAAAAAATAGACGACTATTACGCCGAACATGGCGGCGCTCTTTCTCTGGAGGCCTTAAAAGAACAGGCAAGGCGAAGTTTCGAGGGCAGTATATCAAGAATAAACGCCGCCCTTGAAAAATTGCGGGAAAAAGAAACTACATTTACGGACGCGAACAGGTTAAAAGTTTACGGCGATTTAATACTTTCCAATATAGGCGTGATAAAGCCCTCCGACAAATGGCTTGAGACGGAAGAAGACGGTTCCGTAATCAGGATAGAGCTTGATCCCCGCTTAAAACCGCAGGAAAACGCCGCAAAGTATTATGAACAGTACCGAAAAGCGAAAAACGGGCTTGCCGACATACAACGTGAAATTGCCGATGGAGAGAAGGAATTAAAGGAAGTAACGGAGAGGCTTAACCGGCTTCTTACAGAAACCAATCCGCTTGTTTTGGCAAAACTTGTAAAAACGGGCGGCGTCGCGCGCGTGGCCAAGCCTCTTTCAAAAAAGGAAAAGGCGCGTCCGGGGCTTACGTTCAGGCAGGGAGATTGGATCATCATTGTGGGAAGGGACGCCGCCGAAAATGACGTTCTTCTGCGCCGTTATGTAAAGGGGAACGATCTGTGGCTCCACGCGCGTGATTATCACGGCTCTTATGTGTTTATAAAACAGCGCGCCGGGAAAACTGTCCCTTTGGAAATCCTGCTGGACGCGGGAAACCTCGCGCTCTTTTATTCAAAGGGCAGGAACAACAGCGCGGGGGATTTGTTCTATACTCAGGTTAAGTACCTAAGGCGCGCGAAAGACGGGCCTAAAGGGCTTGTTATTCCCACTCAGGAAAAAAATCTTCATGTAAAAGTTGACGAAAATCGTCTTAGAATTCTTGAAAATTGCAGGGTAGACTAATATAATTAAAGTAATGGCGAAAGTAGTCAAAAAAACCGCCTCAAAGAAAAAAGCGGCGGCAACAAGGCCAAAAAAGAAAAGCGCAAAGACAAAGGCCAAGAGCGGAAAAAATATTGAAAAAGAAAAACTCGCAAAGGAATTAAAAACTCTAATTCCCAAACTGGACGAGGAGGGGCTTGCCTTCCTTGTAAAGCAGGCTCAGGTTCATTTATACAATATGCAGGTAGACGCGCTTAACAAAACGATGATAAATGACGAGGAACGCGCTAAAAAATCCGTTTCCGGAAAAACCAAGAAACTCGCAACAGAGGATTTTTGTGATATAAAGATATCGGAAACCGGTTCCAGTTATTATATTGTTTATCATAATGAGTGGATTGCGTTTTCAAAAGAAGAGATAACGGCCATTGTAAAGATCGCGTTCAGCGAAGGAACCGAATTGGAAGTAAAAGAGCGGCTTTTTAACTGGCTTTCGCGCGAACGAAACGACCTGCTTTACACCGCCTCCATCGCAAAGAAATTTGACAATAAATTGACGTCACTTATTAATCTTTTAAGAGAGAATTTCAAACTTAGAAAGAAATAACGGCCTGTTTTTCCCGTTTTCCCTTGAATCCTGACCTCTCAAGCACTAAAGTTAATATATGGTAGCTTTGCTTCCCCAGAAGAAACGGATTCGCAGTCCGGTAGGAGCCGGAGTGTATTATCCCGAAAATAAAAAGGAAACGCTTGAGTTCTTAAGGAATTTTGACCTTGAACCGGGCAACGGCCGCTGCGCTCAGGCAATTATCGCCCCTCACGGCTCATGGAGCCTTTCCGGGGAACTTGCCGCAACCGCCTTTTCCGCCGCAATGGGCAGAAGCAATAATATCAGCCGCGTGGTTATTCTGGGGCCGATTCACGACAAACGCGAAAAAGGCGTTTTTCTGTCGGATTCTCACCTTTTTCATACGCCGGTTGGAAATATCACCGTAGACAGGGAAATTACCGAAGAACTTGAATTTGCAAGCGAATATCTGGAAATTAACGACATTCCCCACCTTGGGGAACACTCGATAGAGATACTTCTTCCTTTTGTAAAATATTGCTTTCCGTACGCCTCGATTATCCCGGTTCTTATGGGTCAGCCGGAAAAAAAATACATAAAAGACCTTGCCTGTACCTTAAAAAACGTGATAGCCCCCATACTTGATGAAACCTTGCTGGTGGTTTCCTGCAATCTTTCCTGTAATGATGATAAAACAATAGCGCAAAATCAGGCGCAGGAGTGCCTTAATTTGATTGCAGGGAACAAAGTATCTTCCCTTACTTCCGCCATTCTGGACGGCAGGCTGAATCCCTGCGGCGGCGCCCTTGCGGCAAGCCTTTTGGAGAGCAGTCTTGTGGACGGAAAAACCTGCTATGCCGAAGACATATTAAGCGCCGCCGGCATGGATCACAACACGGTTTTTTACAGCGCGGTTTCCTTTGAATAGCGGAAAAATGGTATTTTTATTTGATATTCTTTAAAAATTGAAGTTTAAGGGGGTTTTAACAGGCATTTCTGCCGATAATAAGATATGCGGAAATTTTTATTTATTATTGGAATTATTTGTTTGCTGACAGGCTGTAAAACCAAAAAACCTGTCGTCATCGAGCCGGAAGTTATTGAGGTAAAGGAACCCAATTTTAACATTATCTCGATAGCTGTAATTCAAGCCGATCTTATCAATACCCAATTTGAAGCCGTAATAAAAATAGACAATCCAAACGCCTTTGACTTAAATCTTTCGTCCCTGGTTTATGAGCTGTACGGTAACGGCAGATTATGGGCTGACGGAAAGGGCAAGGATGTTTTACACGTTTCTGCGAACAGTTCCTGTCAGACGGAATTCATATTCTCGATGAATTTTATCAATATGACCCGCCCCCTGCTGGACGACATTATCGCCAAACGTCAGGTGCGCTACCGCTTTGCCGGAAATGTTGATGTAAATCCGCTTATTCCCAATGCCGATCCTTTTAAGATGAAATTTGAACAATCCGGCTATTCGGGCGTAAAAGAAAAAGCCACGGACAAGCTTCAGGCGAACTATCCAAATACAGGAAAACAGTCCTCCGGCGTGGAATACGTTGATAATTGGTAGTTTACTACCTTGTAACGAATTATCTGGTGTAAACTACCTGATAATGTATTAACCTTATAATTATTTTCCCGGAATTTATTATACTATTTTAATTATGAAGAATTTAGTAAAATTTCTTGCGTGTTTATTAATCGCGGCGGTGATGGGATGCGTTTCGGACAGCGGCACCGGTAAACCCAATAACGGCAATGAAAACGGAGATGAAATAATGCCTGATACCGGCATAAAAGCGGACATTGAAGCTTATATTGATGCCCATTGGAAAGAGTACGGATACAAACAAAAACCGAATAAATTTGTCGCCATAAGTTTTGACGACGGTCCCTGTTCTCCTTCCAATTACGGCGGAACCGCGGCCATGCTTGCGAAACTTGACGAGTTAAAAGTGAAGGCGACTTTCTTTGTGATTGGCTCAAACGTCCGCGCCAACAAATCGGTCGCAAAGGCGATTTTCGACGCCGGCCACGAATTGGGCAATCATTCCGACGGCTATGCCAGCCTTGGCAGCGAAGCGCCAAGCGCTATAAAATCGAACCTTAACGCCGCGTCTATGGCGATCAAAGAGATAACCGGAAAAGACCCCGTTCTGTTCCGCGCTCCCAACTTAAACCACGGCAGTAATTTATCCCAGGCTTGCAAAGAAATGGGCATGGCCCTTATTGACGGCAATACTCACAACGACTGGCCCGGAGACGCGGCGTCAATCAAAAACAGCGTTCTTTCCGCTCCATTTAACGGCGGCATAATTCTTCTGCACGATAATAACACATCGCAAGGCAATACGATGTCTGTACTGCCTGAAATAGTGAAAGGGCTTAGGGATAAAGGGTTCTGGATTTTAACTGTAAGCCAGCTTGCGGCTGTGAAAGGGACATCTCTGGAAGCGGGGAAAAGGTATAATTCGATTAATTGATTATTTTCAGAAGACTTCACGCAGAGGCGCAGAGGCGCAAAGAACGCAGAGTTGTTATTCGAAAGATTATCCTTTTTCCTTCTTGATTTGTTAAAAAGCAAATGTTATTACATTATCAATGGTAGAGCGATTAGTTAGTGCCATGATTAGTCTGTCTAAGCCTAGTGCGACACCGGAACAGGGTGGAAAATTTTCAAAAACTTTATAATAATCGTGATCTACTTTGTGTTTTACAAGGGCGGTTTTTTCTTTTTGCGCGGCTTCATTTATAAAAAATTCTTTTACTTTTTGTGGGTCTGTTTCTTCCGAATAACAATTTGCGAGTTCTATGCCGTTGTAGTACAACTCCCAGCGCTCGCAGGTTTTTCCGTTATTTGATTTTTTTGCCAAGCAGGGGACAAATGCGGGGTAATCAATAAGGGCGACGGGTTTTTGCGTTTTTATTTTTGGTTCGACAGTGTGGATAAAAATTAAATCGTAGAGAACGCCCACAGGTAGATTAGGCATTGGGTCAAGGCCGAGTCTTCGCGCTTGTGTTTCCAAGCCGCCTTGTTTTTCCGCTTCGGCGAAAAGGTCAAAGCCCGCCCATTTTTCAAAAGCCTCAGCCATAGTTATGCGCTCAAACGGCGGGCTTAAGAGGGGATTATCAGTTTTTTGCGCAAGGAAAGCGAATAGTTCTTCTGTTAACGAAAGTGAATCCATATAATTCGCTTCCATTGTGTAGTACTCCAACATTGTAAACTCCGGATTGTGCAAATACCCGCTAGATTCCCCGTTACGGAAACACTTGCATATCTGGTACACGTTTTTTTTATGTTGAGCGATAATCTTTTTCATCCAAATTTCAGGAGACGGGATAAGCCAAAGAGGAGCACTCTCTCTTTTACTTCCATGTGGAAAAAGCCGCTTCGTCTCAAACACTTCAAGGCAAGATTCGGGAATTAAATCGGCTGAGAGCAGGGGAGTGTCTAATTCAAGGTATTCTTTTGTATCAAAAAACGAACGTACATATTTAATAATAGCCGCCCGTTTTTTCAACATTTCCAAATCCATATATTACTCCAAAAATTTCATTTGTATATTTTACCACGGAGGACACGGAGTTTCACGGAGGGAAAAAAGATTTTCGTACCATAACTCCGTGTTACTCCGTGTCCTCCGTGGTTAATTCTTTCTTTATTACTTGCTTTGTTATCAAGTCATTCTAATAACAGCATCCTTCCATTTACGCCCGCGGTCAAACTCGTTGAGGAACATCCCGAAGCTGGCGCAGCCGGGGGAGAGCGCCACTACGCTGCCCTTCGCGGCTTTTTCAACAGCACAGCGGACGGCGTTTTCAAGATTATCAAAAGGCCCGGAGTAACTGATACCGGCTTCACCTAACAGGCGCGAAAGTTTCTCGCTGCCGCTGCCTGCGAGTAAAATTATAGAAGCGGCTTTTCCGCAAACTTTAACAAGCGGGGAAAAATCAAGGTTTTTGTCCGTGCCGCCGGTTACAAGGACAAGGGGGCCTTCCGCGCTTAGGGCCTCGACGCAGGCGGCGGCGGCTTCGGGGATTGTGGCGGCGCTGTCGTTGTAATAACGCGCCCCGTTTGCCGTGTGGAACAATTCAAGGCGGTGTTCGATCCCGGAGAATGTAGACAGAGAGTCGTGAATATCCTTTGCTTTTGTTCCAAAGCCGTAAACGGCGAGAGCCGCAGAGAGCAGGTTTATTTTTTGATGTTCGCCCGGCGTTAGGAGGCGGGAGGGGACGAGCGCTTCGATTTCGCCCGATACGCCTTCCCAGTTTGAAAGACGGGCAAAAGCGGGACCGCCGTTCGAGAGCCAGCCGCCGTTTATTCCTTCCGGCAAAACGTTATGTGAATAGACAAGAGGACGCGCCTTTGATTCGGAGAGGAAACTTTTTCCCCAACTGTCGTCGCCGGCTACCGTGATGTCGTCCTTGTCCTGCCCGCGATAGATATATTTTTTATCATCAATATAATCTTCCATCGATTTATAGCGATCCTGATGGTCGGACATAATTGCTGTAAGAACCGCTGCGCATGGTTTAAACGGTTTGTTTTTTATATCCCCAAGTTGAAAACTTGAAAGCTCAAGAACAACGCTGTCGTTTTCGGTTAAGTCGTCAAGAAATGTAAGTGGGGAGACGGTTATATTTCCGCCGAGATACGCTTTGCCGTTTTTGTTGGTATTTTTCAAAATATGGTAAAGGGCGGACGCGGTGCCGGATTTTCCCTTTGTCCCTGTAACGGCAAAAAGCTTCGCGGGAGATTCGGCGAGAAACAGGGAAATATCGGTTTCGATGTGTTTAGCCGCCTGAAGGTAGGAGGAATCCGGTTTTACGCCGGGGTTTTTTATCACAATATCGGCTTTTTTAAAATCTTCGATTTCGTGCTTGCCCAGGACATAGCGGACTTTTTCCCGCCCAAGCTGGTCTATGGATGGCTGCAGCGTCTTTTCGTCCCTTATATCGGTAACCGTAACATCGGCCCCGCGATTGAGGAAAAACCGCGCCGACTCCAGCCCTCCGCCGTTCAGCCCAAGCCCCATAACAACTACTTTTTTCCCTGAGTAATCCATGTTATGTTAATATCATGCAGTTAATATTGTGTAAACAGGTGTTTTATGCCACAGAATGAAATTTTAGCCTCTGTGTCCGTGCTGGACGATGTCGGGATGCCGCATAATTTCGGCTGGTCAAGGCAGCCGCTTTTTTTTTATGATCCGATTATGGTTTCCGCCCCCCGTCACAGGATAACGGAGGCCGACAGATATATAGTACAGAGCCCCACTCATCTTGTCGTTTTTGAAATCAGGGACGACAGTTGGCTTGGTTATGTAGGCATTACGGTAATTTCCCTGCGCGACAAAACGCGTTCCACCCAGACTTTTCAATCGTTGTTCCCTATGGGCGTATTTGACTTGCCGACAAGCAGCACGACCGGTTCTGTTAAATGGCATAATAAAAGATCGCATCTTGATTTTGTCAGCATGGACGGAGGTGTCAGGCTGATTAAGACTGAAATCCCGAAATGGGGCCGGCGCAACCGCAGTTTGCGCGGGGAACTGGTTTTAAGCGAGCCTGCCGATCCTCAATCTGTGGTAACGAACCAGCCATGGCTCAATGAAAGCAGCACTTTCAGGTACGCGCGCTGTTCGCCGTGGTATACGGTTGAGGGAGTAATCCAATTCGGCAGTTCGGAAATTATTTTTACAAAAGGAAACGCGTGGGGCATTTTTGACTGGTACAGGTGCGCGCGCCCCAAGACGGACATACGCTATTGGGCCTCCGCGTGCGGACTCTCCGAAGGCAGGCAGTTAGGTTTCAACATTGGTTACAGTTGGGCGGATTTCTCGCAAGGAACTGAAAACGGCTTTTTTGTAGACGGAAAGCTTCACAAACTGGATCAGGTAACATTTCACATTCCGCCCTACGACTGGCTCTCTCCCTGGAAATTTTCCAGCAACGACAACCGCCTAGAGATGACATTTATCCCCCATCAGGAACGGACGGAGAAGAGGAGTCTCTTCTTTCACACTTCTACACGTCGCCAAGTCTGCGGCTTTTTCTCAGGCAAGGTTCAGTTGGACGACGGCACTACGGTTGAGTTTCAAAACTTGACAGGTCTTGCGGAGAGGAGTAAGACGAGGTTTTAGAAACTTATACTTGCCGAGAATGAGTTTAGTTATTATATTGTTAATAGGGGAGAATAATTTATGGAATTAAATATTATTTTTTTAATAATTCTGGGAGTTATTTCGCTTGTTTATCTTATTACTTTGTTTTTTAAGGAAGGGCTTTTACAATTTATATTGAAAGGCTGTCTTGTTCCTCTTATTTTGGCGGTTTATATTTTTAGCGCGAATAAAGTTCTTTGGCAAATTGTTCTGGCTCTTGTTTTGGGCTGGATTGGCGATATTTTGCTGCTTAAAACATCAAACATTTTACGTTTTAAGCTTGGACTTGTAAGTTTTTTAATTGGTCATGTTTTTTATATTGTTGCATTGATTAAATACGCCCAGCCGTTTAACATTGTTGTTTTAATTATCAGCGCCGCAGTTGCCGTTTGTTACGGGATTTTTATATTTAAGGTTATTCACACTCCGCATGAAATGAGGATTCCCGTTATGGTTTATGAGGTAATACTGCTTGCAATGGCTGTTTTAACGCTACAATTTTTCCTTGCGCACAGGGAATTATACGGCGCATTGGTACTTATCGGAGGCGTTTGTTTTGTCGCTTCTGATACAATGCTGACGCTTTTAACTTTTAGGAAGAAGAACATTTATGTTCCTGTGATGATTACTTATATCGCGGCACAGTTGCTTATTGCTTTGGGGTTTGGGATGATGAAGTTTTAGAGAGCCAAGCGACTCTGGTGTTATGAAAGATTATTGGAAGGTTTTGGGGTTGGTGTAACCGGGTTTTACAAGGATGTTATCTTTTCCCTCGATGCAGTCTTTGTATACGCCTTCCCATTGATCGAATGAGTATTCTTCAGCGGAAACCGAAATGTACTTTTTGGGCTTGCCTAAGGTTTTTTCGATAATGTCGCTGATTTGGATGGCGGCTTTTTGCAGGGCCTCTTTTGAGGGGCCGGATAGGGTTTTGATTATTACGTGGGGCATTTGGGGGTCTCCTTTTATAGATATTTTTGTATAATACTGATTGATTGTCAAGATTGTATTTTACTTGTTGAAAATCCCAATTTTTGCTATAATATTTTTTAAGGAGGAATTTATGCCGACAAAAACACCCGTAAAAAAGACAAAAAAAACCTCTGGTCTGCAAATTAAAGGTTTGAAGCGTGTCAAGAAGACAGATAGAAAAAACCCGAAAAAAGTAACATGGGACGAAATACAGGCAGGTTTTAAAGAACTTCAGAAATTACATAAGGAAACAGAAAAAACACTCAATAAAACCATTGGTGGTTTAAGTAACACGTTAGGTTCTCTTGTTGAACATATAATGACACCTGGTTTACCGCAGAAATTCAAACAAATGGGTTTCTCGTTTAATAGAATAGCAAGTTATAAATGGGCGGAAGGTGTCTACGCCGAAATTGACGGTATGCTTGAAAACGGCACACAAGCAATAGTAGTTGAAGTAAAAACAACCTTGCGGCAAACGGATATTGATGAACATCTTAATCGCATGGAAAAAGTACGTAAATACGCCGATGAACACGGCGACAAAAGACAATTTATGGGAGCAATAGCCGCTGTAATTACAGATAAATCCACAAGAGAATATGCCTTAAAAAAAGGCCTTTTTGTTATTGAACCAAGCGGCGAAGATGTTAAAGTTACAAAACCTGAAGCGGAACCACTGGTTTGGTAAATAATAAGTTAATATTATTATATGGGATTAGCATTTGACAGCATAGAACCAGTAGTATATCCAATTGCTATGGCTTTATTAAAAAGCGGCATGGAAAGATTTTGGATAGCAGGGAAAATATATAAATATTTTGGTGATAAATATGATATACCAAATAATGAATTAAATACCGCAATGATAGATTTATCAATAACTTGTGCAGAAACTGATTTAAAAAATACCTTAAATGCTTTTGCATATAATAATATTGTAAAACCATTTGAAGAAGAAATATTAAATATATGTTTTAAGGATAAAGAGGAAATAAATTTTTTTAAGGATTTATTAGAAACAGATAATATTTTAAATTATCTATTTTTATTTGATTTTCGAGATGAAAAAATAAAAAGAAAAGAATTTAATAAACAATATAAAAGAATAATGAAATACTTAATTGAATATTATGGTAAAAAGTGTTTATTAAAAACAACGCCTCAATGTAATATTAATGATGGTATTCATATCGATCATTTAATTCCATTATCAACAAATTTAATTAATAAAAAAATAAGAAACATTGAAAAAGAATTTGGGAAAAAAGTTAAAACACAGAGTTTCGGGTCTAATGACATAAGAAATTTAATTATAACTTGTAAACATTGTAATAATAATAAAAAGAATAGATTCCTAACAAAAGAAAAATATAAAGATTTAATAGATAAAAAGAAAATATTTTAAAATAGAAGCCAGAAGTAGAAGGAGTTCTTATTGGAATTAACTCTACCAAAATGCAAAAATTAATTCATGGAAGACGAATTCCAGAAATAAGGGAATTTTACTGTGGCTTTTTGCAGAGCTTATTTTGAGGGGCCGGATAGGGTTTTGATTATTATGTAGGGCTCCTTGTTTGTTATTATATTAAATAATGACGATATTGCTTGTATTAGGGTATTGGTTACCATTTTTCTTTCCCTGTTGGTTTAATTGGGTTTATTAGCTTTGTTTTGAAAGATTGGCCGGAATAGTCTTTGAAAAGATGTTTTGAGGTGTTATACTGGGAATTGAGGATGGTTATAAATTGAAAAGATATGCCTTAGTTTTTCTAATACCATTTTTATTTATTGGTTGTGAAATAGATAACGGTATAGGAACAAGTAATATCACAAAAATATATTCCGGCAATTACGGATACAATGTTGTATATCGTTTGGAAGGCAACAAAGTTTATTCAGGTCCTTATGGTTATGATGTTGTTTATCGTATTGACGGGAATAAGGTTTATTCTGGTTCTTACGGTTATAATGTCGCTTATCGTATTGATGGGAATAAAATCTACTCAGGCTCTTATGGGTATAGTATTGCTTTTAGAGTTGATGGGGATAAGATTTATTCGGGGAGTTTTGGGTATGATGTTGCGTATAGGGTGGGGAGGTAAAAAAACATTACATTCTTATTGACTTATCGCCCAAACATCCGCCAAATTTTCCGCCTGTTTCATTACCAATTCAATCGCCGCAGGTTGTTTATCAGGAGGATATCCGTATTTAGTCAGAATTCTGCGGACAATAACCATAATTCTGGCACGGGCAGTTTCTTTGATTGTGAAATCTATCGTGGCGTTTTTCCTGACTTTATCCGCTATTTCCCGCGCAATTTCCCGTAACAGGTCATCACCCAGAACCTTTACCGCACTGTCATTTGTTTCCAGCGCGTCATAAAAAGCAAGTTCTTCTTCCGATAGCCCCATTTCTTGACCGCGTTTATCAGAAGTTTTTATCTCTTGAGCGATACGGATAAGTTCCTCAATAATTTCTACAGTGGTCAACAAGTTGTTCTGATACCGTTTTATTGCACTGTCGAGCATTTCCATCAGCGACCTTGATTTAGCGAGATTTTGCTTGGAACGTATTTTTATTTCATCGAACAACAATTTTCTTAACAGCTCAATAGCGACATTTTTGTACTTCATTCCCTCAATTTCTTTCAAAAATTCTTCTGAAAGTATTGAGAGTTCCGGCTTTTCAAGTCCTGCTGCGCTGAATATGTCTACAACTTGGTCGGACGCAATGGCGGAGTTCACAATGTTACGGATAACAGAATCATAACTTTCATCTCTGCCGGAGCCGCCCGTCTCAAATTTGGTAAGCCGCGCCTTGACTGCCTGAAAAAATGCAATTTCCTCCGCATTATCAAAAGTAGCCGGGTCGGGTTTTGCAAGAGCGTATGCTTGCCCCAAAAGAGAAACTTCGCGCACATAACGGTTTTTACCATCATCAACGCCAAGAATAAAATCCTCCGCTTGTAAAATAAGCGACAACTTATCCTTGACTGCGGCGGAAAAGAACGTAGAATAATCAAAGCCGTATAATATACCGCGTATGACTTCCATTTTTTCAAGCATAATTTCTACGGCTTTCTGGTGCGTTTCGGCAGGGACGCCTTTGCCTCCGCTGTCCGCATAGAAGCCAAGGGCTTTTTTCAGATTTGTCGCAATGCCTATGTAGTCTACAACCAAACCGCCTGGCTTATCCTTGAACACACGGTTAACACGGGCAATTGCCTGCATGAGGCTGTGGTTTTTCATTGGCTTGTCAACGTACATTGTGTTTAGACAAGGAGCGTCAAAACCTGTGAGCCACATATCACGCACGATGACGATTTTCAACGGGTCGTTTTCATCTTTCAGGCGAAGGGAGAGGGCTTTACGCTGAGCTTTGGTTGTATGATGTTTTTGTATCGCTTCTCCGTCAGAACTGCTTGAAGTCATTACAATTTTTATAACGCCTTTTTCCAAATCGTCGTTGTGCCATTCGGGGCGCAATTTGATTATCATTTCGTACAAGGCGGCTGCAATACGGCGGCTCATTGCTACTATAAGGGCTTTCCCCTCAAATACTTTTTGCCTTTCTTCAAAATGAGTCACGATGTCGTTGGCAAGGATTTTTATTCGGCTCTCATTTCCGACTATTGCTTCCAGTTTCGCCCATTTGATTTTTGCGGCTGTCGCTTCGTCCGCTTCGCCCACTTCGTCCAGTTCCGAGTCAAACTGTTCCACAAGCATCTTGCCTTCTTCGGTGAGATTCACTTTTGTGAGGCGGCTTTCGTAGAAAATACGGACGGTTACTTTGTCTTCTACTGCCTTTGCAATATCATAGATATCGATATAATTACCAAAAACCGCTGGAGTATTTGCGTCTTGCTTTTCAACAGGTGTTCCTGTAAATCCAATAAAAGTTGCATTTGGCAGCGCGTCGCGGATATATTTAGCGAAGCCGTAAGTTATCTGCTGACCGACAACTGCGCCGTTTTCCTTGATGTCACGTAGTTTTGCGTCGAAACCGTATTGAGTACGGTGCGCTTCGTCAGCAATTACTACGATATTGTTACGAGTAGATAGCGTCTCATAAACCGAAGATTTTCTTTCGGGAATAAATTTTTGTATAGTAGTGAACACGATGCCGCCTGATGCGACTTTCAACAAAGTTTTTAAGTTATCACATGAATCCGCCTGTCTCGGCGCTTGGCGCAGAAGCCCACTGTTACCCGTAAAGGTGTCAAATAACTGGTCATCAAGATCATTACGATCGGTGATAACAAGTATAGTTGGGTTGTTCAAATAGCGGACAATTTTACCTGTGTAAAAAACCATCGACAATGACTTGCCGGCTCCTTGCGTGTGCCATATCACTCCGGCTTTATGATCGCCCTTTGGTTGGTTTTTTGCATTGGGAAGACCGTAACTATCAGGATCTTCTTGAATGCTAATAGGATTAGGATTAATCTTTTTGGGAGAATATCCACTAGCACGGATTGTCTGTTCGACGGCTTTATTAACAGCATAATACTGATGATACGCCGCAATTTTCTTGACTGTTTCTACTTTGATTATGTGGGTATCTTTATCTTCGGTCTGTGTTTTTTCATAAGTAACAAAACTTTGAATATAATCAAGCAGTGTTGCGGGATTACAAAGCCCATGAATCAAAACTGTTAATTCATCTGTAAATTTTGGTGCTTCATTTTTTCCATCTTTCGTTTTCCACGCGCTGAAACGTGAAAAAGAAGCGGTTAGCGAACCGGCTTTTGCTTCCAAACCATCGGATACGATACAGATTTCGTTATATGTAAAAAGTCCCGGTATCGCCAATTTATAAGCCTGTAATTGGTCAAACGCTTTTTGGCAAGTGGCGTTCTCATCGGCGGGGTTTTTCAACTCGAAAATTACTAGCGGAATACCATTGACGAACAACAGAACATCAGGGCGTTTGTTGTTATTATTTTGAACAATCGTATATTGATTGACCACAAGAAAATCGTTGTTTAACGGATTATCAAAATCCACTACACGCAAATAATCACCTTTGATGTCGCTTTCTTTGCGATACTCCACAGGAACGCCGTCCACGAGCATACGGTGAAATTCTTCGTTGTCGGTAAGCAGGTTTGATGTCGCTATTCTGGACAATTTCTGAGCCGCCCCCTGAATTACATCGGCGTAGATAGCAGGATTTAATTTGGATAGAGCCGTCTGTAACCTTCCCATAAGCAGAACATCACCATAACTATTGCGTTCGGGATTTAGAGCGTCTGGAGCAAGGTCAACGCCGGATATGTAGGTGTAACCGAGACTATGGAGTTCAGAGATGGTCATTTCTTCTACTGCGGATTCACACAGTTTAGCCATTGACATTACCTCCTATTGCCTCACCCGTACTTCGCCGTTGATTAACTTTGGTAAAAGCGTGTCGCGGAGTTTTTGTAAGGTGGTGATTTGGTCAGAATTAATACGTTTTTTATATAAAATATCTCTGGTAAATAGTGTGAAAGAATTGATCAATTCTATAGGTGGTAACCGAAATAAATACTCAATTACAGCTTTTCTTCCAAGATGTAATACAGTTGAACCGTTTGCGTATCCAATACAATACTCCTTGAAATCATTATTTAATAATAAATAATACAGATACTCTTTTGTTATTCTATTAGTAGTTGGTTCAATTTTGGCGGAGTCCATTGTTAAGATGAGCTTATTATATCGTGGGTCGTCTTCTACTATTATTACATTACCTACTACTTCACCATTTTGAGTTAAATCGGTATGTGCAACAATAATATCGCCATTTTTTACGATATGTTCTTCTTTGAAATCACCTATATATTCCTTGAATCCTCGCCTAGTAAATCCGCCTGTTCGTTCATAGTTTTTCAATGTGACAAGTGCATTTGATGAAGGTTGTAAATATTCGCCTTTGTAGGAAAGACCAGTTACACATGAGACAAACTCACCTAATGTTCGTTCCTCCCAGTTCATGTCTGCCCCTTCCACGAACCACTGTCGAAAATACGTCTGTGCCAATGCTTCAAGCGTTGCGTTTTGTCGTGTTAGTAGGTCGATTTTATCGTCGAGAGAGGAAAGAACTTCGGCAATGGCGTATTGTGTTGGGAGTGATGGAAGTGGAAAAGAATAATCACGCATAACTTCAAGCGAGACATTTTTAATAGTTGTACCATTAGCGAATTGTGAAATATAATTTTGGAAATCATTGTCAGTTACAATGTACTTAATAAAGTTCTTATCAACATCTTCATTCACATTGAAATAACAAGCACTTTTACCTAATATACATTTCTCGCCATTATATAAAGCAATATTGCCAATCGTACCATTGATTGAAACCATGATTGTCCTATCGTTGAGAGGCTTTTGATATTTCAAATATTCTTCATAGGATACTCGCTTTGTTTCTGGTTTAATAGCTATTTTCCCGTTTGATAAATTGTTGCCATTGATAAAAAAATATTCACCATTATCATCATACTGAGGCGTTCCATGAAGCCCATCGCCAAGAATTGATACAATATCCCTTATACGAACCTCTTGCCACTCACTCATTATGCTTCCCCTTTAGCATACGGATACTTGCCGCCGTCTTTTTACGGCTTCCAATTTTTTCCATTGCGGTCTCCGGCAGAAAATGGTTTTTTCCCGCAAGATAGGCGGATAACTCTTGTTCGGTTGGCAGAATTGTTTTGTATTTGGCGGCGAACAGTCGTTTGCCTTCACTTAGCACCGAATATTTTGCGATAATTTCATCTTTTTCAGCGCAGAGGATGATACCGATAGTTGGATTATCTCCTTCCAACCGTTTAAGGGCGTCAAACATCCGTACATACATATCCATTTGCCCTATGTCCTGATGAGTAAGTTTCCCCGTTTTCAGATCAACAATGACAAAACATTTGAGGAGATAGTTGTAGAAAACCAAATCAATGTAGAAATCGCTGGTTTCACTGCTGATACGCATCTGCCTGTCCACAAACGAAAAACCTTTACCAAGTTCCATGACGAACTTTTGCAGATTATTAATGATGGCTTTTTCAAGAGATGTTTCCATGCCACTTGTATCTTCCGGCAGACCAAGGAATTCAAGTACCATCGGATCGGTGATGACAGGTAACGCGGCGTTTTTTTGTTTTTTATTCGCTGATTTTACGGGAATCTGCCTGCGGTAGTATCCGGTTTTTATATTTCGCTTGAGCTGACGATAAGACCAGTTTTGCCCTGAACTTTCTTTAAGATAATATTTGCGCTCTTTCCGGTCATCAAGACGCATAATGAGATTAATGTTTGACCAGCTTAGATTCTCTAGACAGTGTCTAGAGAATTTAGGGTAATCAGGAAAAATAAGGTAAAACTGGCGCATATTCCACAGGTTTGCTTCTGAAAAGCCTTTTCCAAAGGATCCACCCAGATAGCGGGAAAGATTAGTAATAAGATAATCGCTATAATCAGCGTGTTTCTTCCCTTTCTGTTCCTGTTCGATGATACGGCGGCCGATTTGCCAGTAGGTGGAAACCATAACGAAATTGACGGCTTTCTTTGCTGTGTGACGTGCATCCGAAAGTAATTTGGCGATTCCGGCGAAAAAGCGTTTGTCGGTTATTGATATATTACTCATTACTTTCCTGTATACCTCCCCCTTTTGCCAGAATATTGAACTGTTGCATTTTTTGCAACAGTTCAAATAAACAGCGTATTATATGACCAGCTTAAAAGTGCAGACACTGTCTGCACTTTTCCTTCGTCACTTACAAATTCCGCAAATTTCCGTATATATTTTTGGTTGCGGACAGAATAACCTTTTATATTTGGGAAATCCTGCTTAATGTCACGGGTAAGGTTTCCAATGAATTTTGTGCTGTACTTTGTATTGGAAATGATAATTTTCCCAATATTCCAGTAAAGTTCCACCAATTCTTTGTTTGCGCCTAAAACAGCTTTGTACTGCGCTTTTTTAATTTTTGTTTTTATGTCATCTAAAATTACGAAATAATCACTATTATTAATTAGCATCTTTTTTCACTCCATCCACTTTTACCAGATTATCACGGATACGCTTGTCAAGTAAAACACTTTCCTTCATTTGCGCTTCCAGTTCAGCGGTCAAAGTTTGCACCCGTTCCGCGAAGTCGAAATCGTCTTCGTCATCTGGTAAGCCGATATACCGCCCCGGTGTGAGGACATAATCAAGGGCGGCAACTTCGGCAACAAGCGCGGACTTGCAGAATCCCGGTATATCCTTATAGCCTTTGCCGGATTTCCATGTATGGTAAGTGTCCGCTATTGTGCGGATATCCTTTTCGGTTAATTCGCGTGTTTTTCGGCTGATAAGCGAACCCATATTCCGCGCGTCGACAAACAGAATCTTATCGCGTCTCGGGTGTTTCTTGTCACTCTCCTTGGCGCGGCAAAGAAACCACAGGCAAGCTGGTATCTGTGTATTAAGAAACAGCTTAGTCGGCAAATTAACAATACAATCCACAAGCCCCTCGTCAATTAGTGCCTTGCGGATTTTATCTTCTCCATTCGTCTTTGATGAAAGCGAGCCTTTAGCAAGCACAAATCCGGCGGAACCTTTAGGGTTCAAATGATAGACGAAGTGCTGTATCCATGCATAGTTTGCGTTGCCATAAGGCGGCGGCGTTTCGCGGCTGTACTGCCACCGGCCATCCGTACGGAGCATATCGCCCGACCAGTCACTATCGTTGAAAGGCGGATTGGCAATAACAAAATCTGCTTTAAGATCGGGATGAGCGTCGTTAAGGAAGGAACCTTCGTTATTCCATTTCACATTGGAACTGTCTATACCGCGTAATGCAAGGTTCATTTTGCACAATCGCCATGTAGTCTGATTGCTTTCCTGTCCAAAAATAGACACAACGCTTTCAAACAGCTTGTCAATTTCCTTTACTTTACCATTGTATCGATCGGCGTGAGCTTCGATAAACTTCTCGCTTTGAACGAACATGCCACCAGAGCCACAGCACGGGTCGAGTACACGCCCTTCAAAAGGTTCGAGCATTTCAACAAGCAATTGGACAACAC
>Ga0268262_10000290_pt1 | contig 66875 bp, 62 predicted proteins | sample TergutNc150P3_FD_190354 | JGI IMG/M metagenome (GOLD analysis project Ga0268262, IMG submission 190354) | Nasutitermes corniger P3 segment gut microbial community from laboratory colony in Florida, USA - Nc150 P3 (SPAdes) (version 2) | ecosystem: Host-associated > Arthropoda: Insects >... | reverse complement strand
AAAGATATAGTATTTCTTTTTAGTTTTCATTTTGGCTTTGATAAATCTATGGAGTTTTGGGGCGGTATTCAGCTCTGCGTATTTGTTTTAGGTGCTTTGCCAGCAAAAGCAGAATGGAGGATTTGCCAGAACGGCGAATTCCTGTTATCACCTTTATAAAAGGCTTGTCTATAAAAGGCTCTATTTGCTTAATGGCATTTGCCCTGCCGAAAAGTTCTTCCATATAACATAATATATAAAAGTTTTTCGGTTATAACCATAAAAAGTTGTGTTTTTTTGAGAAGTTTTTCGGTTATAAGCATAAATTAAGAAATCTTTTTCAAAACACCGCTTTTGCTTCCAAATTAAGTTTCTGAAATACTACGCTGCGCCATATTCTTATAATGTATTGCGAAGACATATAAAAATGCTCGTTAAAGGATAATTGAACAAGGGCGTTGCCACGCCACGAAAAACCTTTTTCAAAACCGTCAACCGCGGAGTAGGGAGAAACTTCGCTCGATTTTTTAACGTGGTTCCCCGAAATACCGAGCTGTGCCAAGCTACCGCGCTCGTTTTGCCATTTGCCGGTTATGCCGCCTTTTTGCAAAGTGGCTTTCCAAGACTCCTCCGCATAAAATCCATCTGTGAATTTTCTCGAATAAAAAGGCTGAAGCGAAAACCCAAAACCCAATTCCCTGAGCCACGCAAACTCGCCCTCATAAGAAAGCCAGTTCAAATCGCTGATTATAAATTCCACCTCTTCTCTTTTTAGCCTCAGAGAAAAATCCTCCTTTTGCCGCCCCTTGTAATGAGCGGTTGCCTCTTGCCCAAACAAGGTTTCTTCAAAATTTATCTGAGGCTCCCTGTTCCATTTGTCAGTTATGGTGAGCATCAAAGAACCCTTGTTTTTTGGATGTTCCCAAAGAGCGGAATTTTCCAGCATCAGCAATTTTTCCGATTTGTGCAAAAGCCATTCGCCGCCCGCAAAAAATGTCATATCGCTCAAAAAACCCCTTTTCACAAAAACCGTGGGATGCACGGACAAATTCCATTTGAGATTGTTTTTGTAGCTCTTGCTCGCAAGGGAATCCGCACGCCCCATTCCCTCATAAACAAAATTGCCGTTATCCACCCCGCTTATATACTGCCCGCTCAGGGAATCGTAGTAAATATCGCCTGTGCCGTCTGGAACTCTGCGGTAAATTACCACCCACGGGACTTCATTTGTGTAATTAAAAGCATAAGACGCCTCGCCTCGCAAAAGGGAATTGGGGTGGTCGTAGCCCGCATTTTGGTCCAAAAGCCAGGACGTGCCACGCTTGGCAAATAAATCCCCATCCATTCTTATTTGAAAAAGAGTGTTTGAATGCCAATATTTTTTCTTTAGAGACACAAAGGTTTTCCAGTTGGAAAAGCTGGCGGTATCCGTCTGCTCCCGCATAATTTCCGAGTTTGCATAATTCCCAGCACTTTCGTTTCCCCACTCCAAGCCCGAAGTGGAACGCAGGTTTTCCTCGCTATCCATGCGAAAATTCCCATAAGGGCGAAAATCGCCTTGCAAATATTTACTCTGTATTTCGCTCTGCCACAGGGAAGCGTTTTTTGTCTCTATATAGGCAAGCGAAAGCTGGCTCTCCGCGTTTTTTGTTTCCCTTCGCAAAAATCCCTCGTTTCTAAGCGATTCAAAATTTCTATGCCCCACGTAAAAACCCGAAAAAAATCCAAGCGGCAAGCGCACCGTCGTTTTAAAATCGTCATAGCGCAAATCTCCGCTTTTAACGCTGTCCAAAAGCCACCTGTCTCGCAAAATATATGAGTCCCATTCGTTTTCAGTTCCTTGGTATTCCGGCTTTGCAAAACCGCTGTCTGCAAAGCCGCCTTTTACGGAAAATTTAACCGGTGATTTTTGCTGAGAATTGCTATCGCTCTCAAACACCCATCTATAGGCTTTGTTGTCTCTTTCATTCATAGCCATTTCCAAATCGCTGAATAAATATGAACCTCCCAATCTCATTCTCGCTCCTAGCATTTTATCGTTCTTTAGCGAATCTTTTAAATTAAAAGCCGCCAAATCCAGCCATATAAACTTAGAGCGGTATGCAGCTTCCAAACCTCTGAGTTCGCTTTGGTTCAGGGAAGAATAGGTATCGTATTCCACCCTTATTTCGTCTTCTGGGCCTGGTATAATCCGCCCTAAAAAATCCAAAACGCCACCCGCATAATTAATTTCGTAATCTATGCCGGAGGTTAGCAAAACGCCATTCAAAAAAACTTTCTCCGTGCTTGGAACTATAAGACCAAACGCACTATCAGAAAATAGCAGGTAGCCTTTTTGCTGGCTCGGCTGCCCATAAAGGGTTACGCTTTGCCGCTCCGTTCTATCTGTTCCGTAAATTGCTATGGCTTCTGCGTTGTCGCCTTTCAATTTTCCGCTGGCTCCAAGGGTTTGCCGCCTGAATCCAAAAAGCTCGTTCCTGTTTATCTCGTAGTTCAAATCTCCGAGTTCCAATTTCACTCTCTTGCTCTCAATGCCTATATACGCGGCATCCACTTCCCTTAAAGTTGTTGTGACTTCTGTCCCCGCAGGGCGTCCAACATCCACGAGATAAGCATCTATAAAAATTCCGTCTGTTGCCTCCCCTTGTATGGAAAGCCGCAGTTCCTGCTGAATATCCGTGCCTCCGTTTCCTATGCTGGTTTGCAGACTTTTGCTACCCTTAGTTTGCAGGGTATTTTTTTCCGCCTCAGGCACGTTTTCTTGCGCAACCTCTGGAGTGCTTTCGTAGCCCCTCCACACAGGCAAAGAATCGGGGTTAAAACCCTGAGCAAAAACATCTAATGTTAAAAAGAGAATAAAAAGGTATGCTTTTTTCACATAGCTATGAACTTAGAAATTGCAATGCAGCTATTACATATTCAATAACGTGTCTAGCATTGTGTTTATGGTTGAGAAATAGCGAGCGCTCGCCTGATATGTGTGCTGATATTGAATTAAATTCGCTATCTCTTCGTTCATGTCAACGCCCATAATCTGGTTCTGCTGGGTTTTGAGCACTTCCAAAGCATGTTGCTGCGTTTCGAACCCTGCGCCGGCTTTATTACGCTCCGTACCAAGACGACCAAGCACACCGGTGTAGAATTGGTCTATGGTTTGGGTGCTTTTCCCAAAAGCATCGCCTTGCATGACGGCTTTATCCCGTAATTGGGAAATCAAAAGCGCATTCTCGCCATCGCCAGGTCCGCCATAGCCGCTTTTATTATAATCAAAAGTTATGGAAACCCGATTGATCGGATCTTCAAAAGCATTGGTAGTGCTGTATTTGAATGTAATTCTTGCAGTATCGTAATCAATGTCGTAATCTTTTCCCTCTTGCAAAAGATTGCCTTTGGTATCTTTTATCACCAAGGAATTTTTTTCAATGAAACGATAATCATCATTAAAATTTGCCAAATCAACAACAAAAGGTAAATCGCCATCAACCATTTGCGGAACGTTGAAAGTAGGTATTGAATAGTTATAGTCTATTTTTACATCATTGGTAGGAGTAGAGACAAAAGTTACAACCCCAGTGCCGTAATTAACAGTGTAATCTGTTCCTTCCCGCAAAGCGTTTCCAGCTCCATCTACTATTTTTATGGAATTTCTTTCAATGGATATATCTTGGGGAACATGAAAATTTTTCAGATAAACTTCATTATTTGCTGGAACCGTAACTGTTTGGGATTCAGTTGATTTAATTTCGTTTACGCCAATGCTTTTCCCACCTACGCCAGCAGCGATGTTGTTTATATCTTTTTTTACAGCCGCAGAAAGGGACATATTTGCGGCGTTAAAATTATTTGGGTTGGAATCAAAAAAATCTATGAAAGTCAAGCCAGAGAGCGAATACCCGTTTTGGTGAATCTTGTTTACTTCGGTTATAATGCTTCTAGCCAGCTCGTTTGTATAGTTTTCATATTCTGGAATATCTACATCCCTAACTTCCAATAGAGCTTTAAGTTCGCCGTTTTTCGGTGTGAATGGCTTTCCTGTTGGCCCATAAGTTATATCTACCTTGGAATACTGATAACCAGCATAGTCCACATGTTCAACTCGTCTTACTGAAAGTTCATGATTCCTTACCGCGCTGACGAGCATACTCCCGTTTGAGGTCACTATAAGAGCGCCGTTTTCTTCTTCAAAATAATCGACATCGGTTATCTTTGCGAGTTTTTCAAGCATTAGGTCGCGTTGGTCGCGAGTATCGTTAGCTTTGTTCGTTAAATTTTCGCAATTAACTATTATCTCATTGCAACGGCTAATGCCAGCGGTTAGTTTATTTATTTCAATTACCCTGGCTTCTATTTCACCGTTTATGGTATCTTTATATTCGCGGAGCTGAGTTGCTATATAGTTGAATTGCGTTGTCATGCTTTCGGTTGTTGAACGGAGGGTTTGCCTTGCGCCTGCATCGCTTGGGTTATTCGCAACATCCATCCAGTTATTCCAAAAATTCTTCAAAAGCTGATTCAAAGCGTGGTCTTTAGGTTCTTGATAGACAGTTTCAACCCTGCTGTAGGCGGTATCTTTCACCGAAAAATAGCCCAAACGGGTCTGTTCTTGATTCACTAAGCGGTCTATAAACTGGTCGCGTACCCTATTTATGGCGTAAACTTCCACTCCAAAGCCCATTTGCCCAAAAGAGCCATCTTTGCGCCATTCCGCATTCTGCTCTATACGCTTGCGGGAGTATCCATCGGTAAAAGCATTTGTTATGTTTTGACCGCTGACATTTATACCCAGCTGGGAAGCTGCCAAGCCCCGAGTAGCTACGCCTAAACCTTCAAATAACGACATACTGGAGAGTATGCAAAAATTGTGCCAGTTCTTTCAGCATCACGTGGCAACGCTTCGTCATCACGTGGCTTGGACACCCCGTCAAGCGGTAGAGGTACTACCGCTTGCCACCCCTCTGGTAGAGGGGAAATTCCCTCAATACATGGTAAATTCTCTTATAAAAACATTCCTAGAGCCTTCACGGCGAGGCGGGGTATCCAGCAACGTGACTTTGCATGTTTAGATAAGTAGTTTCCAAATTTTAAAAATATTTTAGTATCTTTCCTAGAGAGGCATAGTTCGGAGGTTTTAAATATGTTGATAAGAGGTGAATGGAATATGGAAGAAGCCATTGCGGTTAGGTGTGAGGAGGCTCGTGAGGATACTCGTGAGGAATGTAAAGCTGAACATCAGCAGCAAATGCGAGAATTGTTTGCTTTTTTGGAATCGGGCGTTCCTCTAGCTGAAGCCAAGAGAAAGATGGGTTTAATTGAGATTTGACCAACCAACCGCCCCGCTACGGGCGGTGCCTTTATTTTATGCAACTCTTTTGCTTGAACTCCGTTGTCTAAATCTCTATTGCCGAGCTTTACCTTCACAATGTACATTCCTTTTGTCTGAACCGGAATTTTCAGAATTTGGGAATTTTCAGAATAAGAAACTTTTTGCCTATTTTTAAGAATTTTTCTCAAGCAAGGCTTTAGTTTTTTTCAACATATCTATAAGTTTCTTAGTTTCTTCTATATCTTTTTGGATATTTTCCTTATCTTCACGCAATGATGATGAAAAGGCTGAGATTTTTTGCCAATGTTTAGTTATATTTTCATAATAATTCTCGCAACAATCTTTAATATCTATAGGAGGAAAATCCACTGTTTTATCTTTATCAGATTTAGAAACTGCCGAAATTATAGACACATCTTTATTTGTAATAGGTTCTTCTCTCCATTTTCTTTCAGGCAAAAGCTTGGGTGGATCATTTGGTCCGTTTTTTATCATATCTAGCCCTTCTCCGATTTCTTTTAATAGCGAGTCTATTTTCATTGCTAAAATAGAACACTGCTCCTTTATGTTTTTTTGCTCGTCTTGCTTACGATAAAAAAATGTGGTAATTGCTGTAATTAAACTTCCTAGCATCTTCCAGCTCCTTCTCCCCACTATATTAACCTTACCGAAACTTGGGAACACAGTTCCGGCAAAGCTCGCACCGTTGTGGTGCATTGGTCGTTTCGGCTACGCTCAACGACCAAAAGTTCACTGAGCGAAGCCGAAGTGAACTCAGTTCTTCACGCAACGAACACTATACTTATTCAAGTTCTTACCGCTGGTTCCGTAGTAGACATTCTCGTCGGTGTTGGAGACGCCGTAGCTACTGCCCTCGCTGGCACTCCACCAGGTGGTGCCGTAGCCGACAGCGCCACAACCGCCCTCGCCCTCGCCGAAGCCACCCGGCAGGGCGGAAAAGCCATAATTGTCCGTGCCAGCTTTATAGCCGTCGCCAGTATTCCAGCCGGTTTTCGCTTTCAGCTTGGTTCCAGCTGTGGAACTGCCGCCCGCATAATTTACAAGAACAGTCCATTCCGCATTGCTGGGCAAATGCCAACCTTTGGGGCAAGCCGACTTAGCCGTGTTCCAATTATACAATTTCCCGTATTTGTCGCAGTAGGCTTTGTTGTCACAGCATTCGGAACCACTTGCGTTATAGTTCAAATTTTCCGCCATCCAAGTCTGGTTGCCTATCTTTACCTGTTTGTAGGTTTTGTTATCCCTGCTGTCTGTAAAAGTACTAGACGCAGGAGCAGAAGAATTAGCCGCCGCCGCTTGTGCTTTACTTATAGGAGGATGGGCAAGGCGGAAACCCACGTCTTGCCTTCTTGAATCATTTTTCTGAATAGTATTATTCCCACTACACATTGGATCACCTCCAGGAATAAAACCAGACCAGCCTCCACCGCAAAATATCCGCTTATCTCCTTTTCCCTGCCAGTCCCCTACATATTCCCATACATTACCGCTCATGTCATATATCCCAAGTTCGTTTGGTTTCTTTTTGCCTACGGGATGAGTCGTTTTCTTGCTTTCTGGCTCAGACCAAGCTACCTCGTGTTCATTTTTGCTGCCACTATAGTAATAGTTATTACTCCGGCAACCGCCCTTCGCAGCATAAGCCCATTCCGCCATATATGGTAAGTAGTATCTCATGCCCGTTTTTAAAAAAAGTGCGTTGACGAAAGTATGTACATCGTCCCAACTCACCTGCTCCACAGGACAATTGCTGCCACAACTATTAAATTTGCTCGGATTTTTGCCCGTTACTTCCTGCCATTCCTTTTGGGTAAACTCGTATTTACTCATGCAAAAACTATTCACTTTAACCGCGCTACCTTTTATGTAAATTGTTCCTCCTTCCACAAATACCATATTAGGCGGGCAAGAGCCGCTGATTAAAGTTTTGCAACTCGGCTCAAAAAAAATGCAATCCTCTTTTTTAGGGAAAGAAGAAGCTTCTAGGGAATTTTTTCTGAGATCAAACTCTACTTTAAATTCAGATTTCTCATCGCACTTACCGATTTTAATTTTGCTTGTTACGCTGAGGAACGCAATATTTCCGTCTTTTACGCCACATTCATAAAAAAACTTACCTGAGTCGCGTCGGTTATTGGAAAGATCTTTAAGCCCAATGGCATTGCAATCCCCAACCTTGCCTGTTTTTGAAACATAAGTTTCAAGCAAAGTAAGCCAATCGTCATAAATAGGCTGAATTTCTTCTAATTTATCTCTATATTCTTTATTTGCAGCGTATTTACCAATAACCCATTTAGCACCTGCTATAACAACTGGGGAAACTGCATAAACAGAACTTGCCGACATTAGAACAGCGAAAATTATCGCCAATGAAAGAAAACGGTTAGTTTTCATAGTGAACTCCTTTTTTTGAGGGGGTGAATGTTGAAATCGGGTAAATCGGTGAATCCTGTGAATCGGGGTTCAGACAAAATGACGGGGTGTCCGCCGCCAAAAGCGGCGAGAATGTAAGTTCGCTTATTTTTTTGCGATGGGGGGGGGGGGGGGGGGGGGGGGGGGGGGGGTCAAAGCCATAAAGGGCGTACGCAATACGCCTCCACAGCAGCGAGTACTAGTGCTTAAAGCCTCTACAGGAAGCTCTGCAAATTCGTTTGCTATTTTGCCAACAAAAACCATAACCGAAGATAAATATAGATATTTTTTAAGGAAAAAGACATTTTTTAGCGAAAAATCGCGGTTTTTTGCTAAAAACGTCAACAACTGTTTGCAAAATGCACTGGTCTGAACTTTTTTTGCCATAACTTCCGTCTAATAGGTAATAAACCTTTAAATGGAGAATATGCCATGCATAATGACAATTTACCTGAACTTTTGTCCCCAAAAGTTGACGTAATATTCAAATTGCTGTTCGGTGACGAACGCCACAAGGATTTGACAATCGATTTCATAAGCGCGGTTCTGGGCTACAAGGACGGCGAATTGGAAAATATTTTCTTTTATGATACTCACTTGAAAAGGGAGAGTGTGGACGACAAGCTGGGGATTTTGGATGTGAAAGCCAAGCTGTCTAACGGGAATATCATAGACATAGAGATGCAGGCACACAGCGTTCCTGACGTAAGAGGCCGTATATCGTATTACGGCTCGCATCTTCTTACTGAGCAGCTAGGTACGGGAGACCCGTATTCAAAGCTAAAGCCTGTGAAGTCCATAATAGTGGCAGATTTTGATTTTGTCCCTGAATCAGAGAAGTGCCACACGGTTTTTCAAACGCTTGAAAGGGATGAACATTTCCCTTTCAATAATTTGGAGGAGATACACGTTCTTTGTTTGGAAAAATTATCTAAATTAGATAATGAGGGTTTACTTAAATGGTTAAGATTTATTAGCTCAGAGAGCAAAGAGGATTTTATGAATTTGGCAAAAAGCGATCCTGTGATTGAGAAAGCCGTAGATGTTTTGACTACGGTTAGTGCAGATGATTATAACCGTATGTTATATGAGGCACGTTTGAAGGAATGGCGCGATAATAAGTCAAGAATGGATGGGGCTTTGCGAGAATTTGCATCTCTTATACGTCAAGGTTATTCTGTTGACGAAGCTGAAAAAAAGATGGGTTTGTCATAAAAAATGCCGCCCTCCGAGCGGAGGGTTGCAAATTCCCTTTCTATATTACCCCTTATGAAACACCCTTTCGCCTTGATTTTTATGGCTACCCTATCACTACTTCTTTTTACACAGTGCCAAAATGTGCAGATTTCAAGTTCCAGAGCAAAGATAAACCAAATTGGCTATGGAGAAGAGTCTAAAAAAATCCTCGTTTATGGCGATACAGATGCCAAATCCGTGGAATTCAGGGATTCAGCAAGCGGAAAAACTGTTTTAACCGCCCCATTGTCCGAGCCAGCGGTCTGGGAATACAGCGGGGAAACAGCGCGCAAAGCGGATTTTTCTGAATTGAAAAAGGGACGATACGCTGCATACATAAAAGGGGCAAAAAATCCCGATGATATAATAGTGGACAACAATGCCTACGAAGGTGTTTTTAAAGCCGCGTTAAAATGGTTCTATTTCCAGAGGGCATCAACAGCCCTAGACGAAAAATTTGCTGGCAAATGGGCAAGAGAGGCGGGGCACCCGGATACCAGCGTCTATTTTTTCCCCGAAAGCGACAGGCCAGCGGATTGGAAAATAAGCAGCCCCAAAGGTTGGTACGATGCCGGGGATTACGGCAAATATATTGTGAATAGCGGAATTTCCGTTTTTACCCTTTTGGAGTTTTACGAACATTTTGAAAACGAGCTAAAAAATATTTCCTTAAACATTCCAGAGAGCGGGAGCGCAGTCCCGGATATTTTGGAGGAGGTTCGCTGGAATTTGGATTGGATGCTCACAATGCAGGACGCAGATGGCGGAGTTTATCACAAACTCACAACGGCGATGTTCTGCGGGCATATAATGCCAAACTTGGACACTGCAAAAAGATATGTGGTTATGAAAACAACCACCGCCACCTTGAATTTTGCCGCCGTAATGGCCCAAGCCTCCAGAGTTTACAAACACTTTGACGAGCATTTCTCAAAAACAGCATTGGCGGCAGCGGAAAAAGCCTTTGAGTGGGCGAGCAAAAATCCTGGCATTTTATACAAACAGCCGGAAGGAATGAACACCGGGCAATATCACCACCCCAGGGAAACCGCGATGGACGAGCATTTGTGGGCTGCAACGGAACTTTATATAAGCACCAGAAAGGAAATTTATTCAAAGTCCATAGATTTTGTCCATTTGCTTTCGGATTCTTCTCCTTCCTCTCCTTGGTGGGGAAACGCGAACTTTTTGGCTGTTTATAGGTTGGCAAACAACAAAAACGGCTTTGAGGAATATTTAACCCAAACGGCACAAAGTGCTTTATTGTTCTTAGCAGATAAACTTCGGGACACCACGGAAAACTCCGCTTATGGCTTGCCCATATTTAAAGAAAACTTTGTTTGGGGCTCAAATTCCGTGGTTGCAAATAATGGCATTGTGCTTTTGCACGCATATTACCTAACAGACGACAAGCGTTATCTGAATGCTGCTCAAAGGGCTTTGGATTACCTTTTGGGAGCCAACCCTCTTGACCTGAGTTTTGTGACAGGATATGGCTACAGAACGCCTATGCACCCGCATCACCGCCAATCTATAAGCGATACCATTTTGGAACCCGTGCCCGGTATGCTGGCAGGCGGCCCGCACGAGGGCGGGCAAGACATTAGGCCTGGCCAAAACTGCGAAGATTATCTACAAAAAGGCAAGCCCGCTCTTTCTTATCTAGACAACGACTGCAGCTACGCCACCAACGAGGTTGCCATAAACTGGAACGCCCCGCTAGTCTATCTATCCGGCGCATTGCATTTCTTGAACAATGGAGCGAAGAGGCCTTAATTCCTTTTTTCTCCTGATTACTGAATTTTATTGTATATCATTAAGAGTTAATCCTGTGTGTTTAGCCACCCTTGCAAGCATTTTTGGACCAATTTCTATATTATCGTGAAAAGCAAAAACATAATCGGGATAACCTGATTTTTCTAATGTTTTATGGGAACCCGTTTGCCTTTTTACCGACCAACCTACTCTTATCAGAGATGCTAGAAGACGATTTGCCTTAATTGACGGCCAATGGCTCATAATGACTTGCAAATACTATAGAATTAATGCCAGGTATTGAAACTTCGTTTTCCATACGCTCGGCTAAAACACGCAGAGCTAAAGCCTTTGCTCTTGCGCCAGCTTGAAGCGGAGTTACTCCATAAGCAAGTACACCGGGTATTTCAGAAATCTCGGCTATCCAACGCCCATCAGTCTCTTGTTCAAATTCAATTTCAAAATTCATAAAAGCCTCTTTGCTAGAAATATACAAATTTTATAGAAATTGTCTGAACCCCGATTCACAGAATTTTAGACGCCCATGCGCTACTTACTCGCTGGCAAACATCCGCAGAATGGTCATTTTACCAAAAAAAGAACAAAAAATAGCAATTTTTGGCATTTTTCTTTGCCTTTTGTCAAAAAATTATATATTTTACAATGAAATCTTCAAAAAAGGAATATAATATGAAAATTAATCGTTTTCTATTGGCTGTAGGTTTATTGTTTGCCATATTTTTTAAATATGTAAATGATGATAAAGAGTATTCTTATGAAGATTCGTGTACGATAGATATGCAACCTTACATCTATAAAACAGTAAATTTATCTGATGTGTTTTTTGATATTTCTATTGCAAAAGAAATCGAAGCTGTAAGGATAATTTTTGAAAACAGTAAAATACAAATACAGTAACTTATTCCTTATATTTATGGCTAGCTAGCTAAGCTAGGGCTTTTTTTAGCAATTTTTACTATATTCCCCTTATGCAAACGCAAAATGAATTTGTAAAGGTTAGGCTGGGCAAGCTGGAAAAGATGCGGGAGCAAGGGCTAAATCCCTATCCGTATAAATTTTTGGTGAATTGCAATTCAAGCGAATTGAAAGAAAAAGCGGAAGAATTCATTGCGAGCAACAAAGAGGTTTCTTGGGCAGGGCGCATTGTGCGCTATAACCGCAAGGGCAAAATGTGCTTTATGCACCTAAAAGATGCTTGCGGGCGGTTTCAGGTTTTGGCGGTTGCAAGCGAACTCAGCGAGGCTGAATACGAAGTTGTTAAAAGCATGGATATAGGCGACTGGGTTGGCGCAAGCGGCGTGGTGATGAAAACCAACAGCGGCGAATATACCCTGCAAGCAAAAAAAATAGAGGTCATCTCAAAAGCCATTTACCCCCTGCCAATCCCAAAAGAAAAACGAGACGAAAACGGCAACTTGGTGATTTTTGACGAGTTCAAGGACATAGAAACCCGCTACCGAGAACGCTACATAGACCTTGCGCTGAACGACAATGTCAGGGAAGTGTTCCGCAAAAGAACCCGCATAATTCAATCCATAAGGGAATATATGCTGGAAAAGGGATTTTTGGAAGTGGAAACACCCACGCTCCAGCCCATCTACGGCGGCGCAAACGCTCGCCCCTTTGAAACTCACCACAACGCCGCAGGCATGACCTTATACCTGCGCATAGCCCCCGAACTCTACCTAAAACGCTGCATAGTTGGCGGCTTTGAAAAGGTCTTTGAATTCACAAAAAATTTCCGCAACGAGGGCATGGACAAAAACCACAGCCCCGAATTTTCCTCTCTTGAATTTTACGAAGCGTTCAGCGACTACAACGATATGATGCTTCATTTTGAAAATATATGCGAAAGAGCCTGCATAGCCGCAAACGGAACCACCAAAATAGAATACCAAGGAAAGGAAATAGATTTCAAAACTCCGTGGGCACGCCTCACACTTTATGAGGCAATCCAAAAATACGCGGGAATTTCCGTTGAAAGCCTCTCAGACGAACAGCTCAAAGCCGAGCTTGAAAAAAGGCATATAGAATTAAAAGGCTCTTGGGCAAGGGGCAGGGCAATTTTAGCCCTCTTTGAAGAAACCTGCGAAAAAGAGCTAATTCAACCAACCATAATAAAAGATATGCCAAAAGAAAGCGCGCCGCTTTGCAAAGCGCACCGCAGCAACCCGGATTTAATCGAGCAGTTTGAGCCATATATAAACGGCTGGGAAATTGGCAACGCATACAGCGAGCTAAACGACCCTGTTCTGCAAAGGCAGCTCTTGGAAGAGCAGGTTGAGCGTGGGCGCGGCGGCGAAGACGAAACGCACCCCATGGACGAAAATTTTTTGCACGCTATTGAATGTGGAATGCCGCCAACAGGCGGCACTGGCATTGGCATAGACCGCTTAGTTATGCTTTTAACAAATCAAGCGACAATTAGAGACGTGCAGCTATTCCCATTGATGAAATAGCGGCGTTTCAATTTTTATATAAGCTCTGGGTTCCATATCCTCTGCCATTCTCGCCGGTGGCAAAGTCCCTGAGATGGCAGGCGTAGGTGAACGTTTTGCTAAGGCGAAACCTTGAATAGCCTTTGCTATTTCACCATATAAATCCTTCGGTTCTGCTTGTACATCAGGGATAATGCCAATATTGTGGAATGTCTCTCCATTTGGATAATATGTTTGAAGACAAGTGATATACGCAAGCCCATCCAAATAAGTTTTTATATATACCTGCCCTATTCCCTTTCCATAACTCGTTTCCCCTATGACAACCGTTTCTGGGCGGTTATGTTTTACAGCAGCTACAAAACGTTCCGAGCAACTAGCAGACCCCCTATTTATCAGGATAATCCATTTTATATCTACCCCTTCCCCTTCTTTCGCCAAATAGGTATGGGCATAATAACGCGTAGTATCTATAACATTGCCTCTTTTGCCATCGTATTGATGCCTCACGTCGTAAAGCAGCATACTGTTTAACGGAACCAACTCCGCTGCCATTGCCGTGCAATGCCCTATATTCCCGCCAGGATTTCCGCGAAGCTCCATAACCGCTACTTTTGCCCCTTTAATCTCCTGTAAAATTTTTTTGAATTCCGCATAAGTTCCATTTGGATTATTTGTGTTTACCTTGTATGAAGCAACCTGTATATATGGAATAGAAAGGCCATCAATCGTATCTAAAAATACCGTTGGTTCTTGAACTTCTTTTTTTTGCATGGCAGGCAAAGGCAAAGGTATGGTTTCACCTCTGCGCAAAACCGTAAAAACCGCTGAATCCTCAAATGGGTCATCGTTTTTCAAATAAGCAACTGCTCTTTCTTTAGGCAAGCCAATTAAAGAAACTCCGTTTACAGACAAAAGCCTGTCTCGTTTTTTTAAACCGGCATCAAAGGCTGGGGAAATAGGATAAACCGTTGAAACAATTAAAGTATCTACTGTCTCGCCATCTTTATTCATAATGCCATCTCTTTCAAAACCAAAGGAATAATATCTTTTTGTATTCTCAATATTGTTTACCTCGTTGTTAGATTCTTCTGGCGGATAATAGCGCGTATATCTATACGGGCAATCTCCTACGTAATGAACTCCGCAAAAATAGTCCCCCAAACTCTCATACATCGAATCAACTTCCATCCCTTTATATTTCTCGTATTTCTCTATTCTTTCAGGATGATAAAAATAGGCTTGCAGCAGCCAATGATTATAGCGTAGTTCCCATTCTTCATTGTATTTGCGTTCGTATTCCTCATCGTGTATTACCAACTCCGCCTCGCCGCAGGCGAGAAATAGCAAGGAAAAAAGCAAAACTATAATGAACATAGCGGATAATATAGAAAATTACTAAATTCCCATTCAATGCTTCAAATTGCAAACAAGGATTTTAAGTCCAGGCTTTTTTTGGGTAGCGGCAAATTCGCATCGCCAGAGGAAATGGTGCTAGCTTTGCAGGAATCCGAAAGCGAAATGCTCACAGTTGCTCTGAAACGTATAAACAAAAACCAAAAGGAAGACTCCATTTTGGAGGCATTGAAAAATTTCAAAGGGCAAATTTTGCCAAACACATCTGGGGCGAGAACCGCAAAAGAGGCTGTGTTCGCTGCTCAAATGGCAAGGGAAGCCCTTAAAATAAATTGGGTGAAATTGGAAATACATCCCGACCAAAAATACTTGCTCCCAGACCCCATTGAAACTTTAAGCGCCGCTGCCGAACTTGCAAAAGACGGCTTTGTTGTTTTGCCCTACGTTCCGGCAGACCCGGTTCTGTGCAAGAGGTTGGAAGATTGCGGGGTTGCGGCGGTTATGCCGCTTGGCTCACCCATAGGGAGCAACAAAGGTCTGCAAACAGAAGCTATGCTGAGGATAATAATAGCTCAGAGCAAAGTTCCGGTTGTAGTTGATGCTGGCATAGGCACGCCCTCGCATGCATGCCTAGCTATGGAAATGGGTGCAAGCGCGGTTTTGGTGAACACGGCAATCGCAGCCGCCCCAAATTCCGGGGTTATGGCCAAGTGCTTTAAGTTAGCCGTGGAAAGCGGCAGGTTGGCGTTTGAAACGGGTTTGGCAGAGCAGAGAGACGAGGCTGCCGCAAGCAGCCCTCTCACATCATTCCTGTCCACGCAATAGCCAGGGCATCGCTCGCATCCAAAGCGCAGTTCGCTTGAATGCCCAAAAGCCTGTTCATCATATTTGCAACCTGTTCCTTGCTGGCCGCGCCGTTCCCCGTCACAGCCTGCTTCACCGAGCGCGGGCTTTTTTCGGAAAACACCAAATCGTGCTTAAAGCCCAGAGCCATCACCGCTCCGCGAATATGCCCCAAGATGAGTGCGCTATTTGCGTTCTTTGCAAAAAAGGCCTTTTCCATGCAAAACGCGGCGGGCTTGTGTTTTGCTATTAGCTTTTCCAATTCTTCAACTATATGCCCAATCCTAAAAATAAGTTCCGCGTCTTTTTTAGGGCGAATAACCCCATAGTCCAAAACCGAAACCCTGTTCCCTTTTAAACTCAAAAAGGCAAAACCCGTTGCATAACTGCCTGGGTCAATACCCATCATAACTATTTGATTCAAAAATTCCCCTCAGTCTGGTTTTACAAAGACCATTGCGCTTTGCAGGGATTCATAGCTATCTCTTAAAATTTTATCCAGTTTTTTTGGAGTTATTTTTATCAAGTCCAGCACATTATCTTCTATAATAGGCATGGAAAAATCGCAGGGATGGCCAAATTGCAAACCTCTTGCCAAAATATCGGCGAGCTGCACTATAGCTGTCAACATGGCATATTCGCCCGCATCGCCAATGTTTCTATGATGATTTATTATCACTGCGGTAATTTCCTCTGGCAAATTCCATTTATTGTTTATATGGGCTACCGTTTCTGGGTGGCTGATTCCCACCACTTCTTTTTCCACCTCTAAAAACAAGCAATTTTTACTGATGGCAAGTTTTATGGTCTCTGCAAAAAATTCAGGGGCGCATATAGCCAAAATTAATTTGCCTATGTCGTGCAAAAGCCCAGCGACAAAAGCCTCTTCCCGTTTTTGAGGATAGCTTTCATTTGCTATGAGTTTTGCTATGGTCCCAACCGCCGCAGAATGTTTCCAAAAATCAGCCAAGCTAAAACCTTTTATCCTAGCTTTCAAATTCAAAGTTGATATAACGCTGGTTGTAAGCACAATATTTTTTGTTGAGCTAAATCCTAAAACCGCCACAGCATGAGGAATGGTATTAACCCTGCTGGTAAAGCCGTAAAACGAGCTATTTGCCAATTTTAAAACCTTAGACGCTATAACTTGGTCTAAAGATATGGCTTTGCCAATATCAATAGCCGATGTTCGAGGGTCAGACAGCATTTTGTTTACGGTAAAAAAGACGCTAGGAAGCGTTGGCAATTCGTCTAAGCTATTGATTAGTGTTTGTATTCTCGTTTTATCAGCCATTTGAATTCTTATACCTAGCTAGAGCCTCGTAAATGATATTCATCGAATTATTGACTATTTTTCCTTTAAACAATTTATCTAATGTTATCTCTTGTGAGCCGCTTGCTTGCGAGGTTTGCAATTTGGAAATATTTTTCTCCTCCGATTCGCCTTCAATGCAAACAGTCTGAATACCCCGCGCAGCAAGTCTGGCAGCAAACGCTTCGGTTAACACAGTCCCCTTATCCAGGATAAGGCTACCGTGCATATTTTCCAAAGGCTCTGCCAAAACCATCCCATCTTTCACAGATTTGACACTTATTTCTTGCATGAGGTACCTTTGCAAGCAAAGATAGAAAATTTCTGCGGAAACTTTTTTACTTTTCCCTAAAATCAAAAATCAAAGGCAGATCTTCCGCGGTGTAGCTCGGCGGTAGCGGCGGCGGTTTGGTTATTTGAACCGCTCTCATCGCAAGCCTATCCCATATTGAATTTCCAGAAGAAGAACGCAAAAAAACTTCGTCTATCTCCCCGTTTTTGGATATTTTAAAATGCACCGAAGATTTTGTTCCCTTGGCTATTTCCGTCCCTGAGGGCGGATTGAAATTTTGATATATAAGCCTTACAAGCCTGTCCAAATACGCTTGCAGTTGCGGGTCCATCATAACGTCACCCAAAGTTCTAATAGCTGGCATATCCATGTCTTTGCTCTTTATATCAGATGGCATGTCCATAGGCATATCCATCGCTGCGGCGGGAGCGGGCTTTGCCGGCTCAGGGATGGGTTCAGGCTTAACCGGTTCGGGTATTGGGGTTGGAGTCGGGGTCGGAGTCGGTTTGGGAGCAGGGTCTGGTGTGGGTTTAGGAATGGGTTCGGGGACTGGCGTAGGTACAGGTTCCGGGATAGGTTCAGAAATAGGTTCAGGAATTTCAGGGGCGGGTTCTGGCGGGGTTGGCTTTGGAGCTGGCGTAGGAACGGGCATCACATTTACCATTTCAAAAAAAGGAATGGGCGGCGGGTTTTCTTTTTCTGGCTTTAACAGCACTATTGCTATCAAAACTCCTATAACAGTAAGATGAAATAAAAGCGAAGCCCTTATTATCGAAGACAAATCATTTTTTTCGTTGTAAAAATCTGGGTGCATTGTTAAAAAACTCCGCTTAATCCAACTCTGTGTTCGCTTCCCATGCCTTCAACCAACATGCTATAACTATAATCCAATGCGATATTGAAAAGCCTATAGCCTGCGCCAACGGAAAACAAGCGATGATAGCCAGCTCCGTTATCTGAATCTATGATATCTATAAACTGCCTTTGCATACCAGCCCTTATGTATATAGGCTCTGAAAAGCGGTATTCCAAACCAAGTTTCCCTAAAGCAGGGGAGTAACGCGGGGCAGAGCATTCAAAAAGCCAGGTTAAATCTCGGCTTGAGCGCCAGAATGCGCTTGCAGCAAGCTCTGAAGCAAGGGGAAAGCCGTTAACCCCGCCTTTTTTAAACGGAGTGATTTGCCTGCCCAAATGCCGCCCCATCAACGCCAAGCCGTAGCGCGCAGAACCTGAATCCCACAAGAATCCCCAATCCATGGCTAGCCCCATTCCTGCCCGCGAATCCTCAAGGTCGGATAACCTTTCCCATAAATATCTGCCTGTTATGCCAAATTTAAGATGCTTTAGCGGAAATGCAAGGGTTATGGCATAATACTGGGAAGCCGGGTAGCTAGAGAGGCCTGTTAGCTCGCCGTCTTCATCGTAGTGCTGAACCTCCCCATTGTACACCATGCCATAAGTATGTTGCATCCTAGCCTCGATTTTTCCCATTGAAAGCGGGTGGGAAAAAGCCAAAATTCCCTGCATATTCGCTAAATCTCCGCTTTGCCAGGCGGCACCGGCTACAAAATCCTCACCTTGCAGCAATGCGGGGTTCATCAAAGCGGCCCCAAAATCCTGCGATGGAAGCGCGGAACCGGCTCCTTCAAAAGCCACGGTACGCGGGCTTTGCAAAAGCATAGCCCACCCAAAAACAGCCGAAGCCTCATTTTTTTTGCCAAAATAAGCTTGCGAAAAGGCAAAAAACAGAAGCAATGATAGCGAGAAAACGCGCATAAATAGGGATTCCAATTTAGAAAATTTGGGGAGTACAATTTATTATATTTACCACGCACAAACCAATTGAGGTAATTTATGAAACTGAGAGTTAAAATTTCCCTGCTGATGGGGATAGTCGTTTTGGCAAGCACTGTTGCCCTGCTCGTTGTGGTTGGGCTTAAAGTCAACAGTGCTCTGGAAGAATCCTGTTTAAACTTTCTGAGCAGCGAAGCCGACACCAATGCTAAATTATTAAAATCCATGGTGGACGGTCAGCTCGATATACTTGGGGAAATTGCCGGCAGAGCCAGGACCAGGACTATGGACCCAAATACTGTGCCCGTAACTTTGAGGCCCGATGTTGCGCGTATCAACGCCCTCGATATGGCTATGATTACACCAGAAGGGATTTCTTATTATGTGCGGGATACCTCAACGCTTAATTTAAAAGACAGATCCTATTTTAAGCGAGCTATGGCCGGGGAAAGAAATGTTGAAACTCTCATTAGCCGTGCCACGGGCAAGCTCGTTGCAATTTTTGCTGTGCCTATAAGAAAAAACGATGAAGCAGGTGCGCCTGTTATAGGCGTGCTGATAGCTCGCAAGGATGGCTCATCGGCTATTTCCAACCTTGTGACAGAGTTGAAGTCATTGTACAAAAGCGGCTACTCCTTTCTGGTAGACCAAGAAGGAACCGTAATAGCCCATAAAGAGCAAGGCTTGGTGAATAATCAGTTCAATCCCATAAAAGAAGCGGCGAAAGACCCTTCGATTAAATCCTTGGCAGAAATAGTAGCCACTGCGCTCAAAAAAAAACAAGGAAACTCGGAGTACGATTACAATGGCAAAAGATTCATAGGCATATATGCACAGGTTCCCGGCTATCCCTGGACAATTTTCGTCAACACAGAGAAGCAAGAAGTGGAAGAAACCCTATCTCAAATAATTGAGGTTATGGTTTTGATTGGTTTTATTTGCTTTGTGATAGCAATCATAGTTGCCGTAATAGTTGGGAAATCCATTGCAAACCCCTTGGTTCATATGGTTGAGGCCCTTAAAGACATAACGCACGGGGAAGGGGATTTAACCCAAACCATTCCGGTACAGTCCAAAGATGAAACTGGTGATTTAGCGGGCTATTTCAACAAATTGATGGATGTGCTCAGACACCCCATAAGCGAGGCAAAGTCTATAACCAACAATTTACTCTCCGTTTCTGAGGAGTTGTCTTCGGTGAGCGGCTTGCTTGCAAAAGGCAGCGAAGAAACCCTTCAACAAAGCAATACCGCAACCAAGACAACGGAGCAAATGTCGATAAACATCAACGCTATGGCGAGTGGCGCGGAGCAATCCTCCGTCAGTGCCAACGAGGTTGCAAGCTCAGTCGTGGAAGTGGCAGCGAACATCAACGCAATGGCAAGCGGCGCGGAGCAAGCCTCTGTAAGTGCCAATGAGGTTGCAGGTGCAGTTGTGCAAGTTGGGACAAACATCAACGCAATGGCAAGCGGCGCGGAAGAAGCCTCCGCCAGTGCCAACGAGGTAGCGAGCGCGGCGGAGCAGATGTCCGCGAATATGAACACCATAGCCGCAGCTATAGAGCAGATGAGCGCGAGCATCAGCCAGATATCCAGTAATGCCAGTGAAGCTCGCAACGTTGCCGATGATGCTACTGCCAGGTCTCGCGAAGCTAATGAAGCTATGAGCAAGCTGGGTGCCGCCGCCAAGGAGGTAGGCCAGGTGACCGATGTAATCAAAAAGATAGCAGACAAAACAAACCTCCTCGCGTTGAACGCTACCATTGAGGCGGCGAGTGCAGGCGAGGCCGGCAAAGGCTTTGCCGTTGTAGCTGGCGAAATCAAAGAGCTTGCGAACCAGAGCGCAAATAGCGCAGACGACATAGCACGCCGCATAGAAGGCATCCAGATAAGCACTGGCGAAGCGGTGACGGCTATAAGCAATGTGTCTGGCATAATAGTGAAAGTGAGCGAGAGCGTTGAGGCCATTTCCAACCACGTTGCCCAGCAGACAAAGGCTAGCAACGAGATAGCGAGCAATGTTGCGCAGGCGAACATGGGAGCCAAGCGCGTAGCTGAATCTGTGGGCGAAGTAGCCAAAGGCAGCAAGGACATAGCGCGCAACGCTGGCGAAGCGAATAAGCGCGTAGATCGCGTATCCAAATCCATAAACGAGGTAGCCAAAGGCAGCAAGGACATAGCCCGCAACGCTGGCGAAGCCGCAAAGGGCGTAGATAGCGTGTCCAAATCCATAAACGATGTAGCCAAAGGCAGCAAAGACATAGCCCGCAACGCTGGCGAGGCCGCAAAGGGAGCAAGCGATGTCAGCTCAAATGTCGCTGGCATGAACAAGGCGGCAAAAGAGAGTTCAAAGGAAGTTTCGCGAGTGAAGCAAAGCGCAGATAAACTATCCAAAATGGCCGGGCAGTTGCATACGGCTATGGATAAGTTCAAGGTGTAATGGGGTTCTTAGTTTCCTATCCGCCAATCCCAAAGACTTCCCCAATATCGCAGCCTTCAATAACCCGCCCTGTCTTTTTACCTGCGTTCTGCAAAAGCAACGAGAGTTTACTCTCTGCGGTCTTTTTCAAAAACACATTAAAGTCAATTCCTCGCAATTTAAAGAACAGCAAAGGGTCTTTGTCCAATCGTGCGCCGACTCCGTAAAGAGTCGCTGCGCAATGCTTGCACATATCTGCATAATCCAGACAGTTGCATATAAAATGAATTTCTTTTGGCGAAGGAAATATGCCACCATCTTGATTTAAAAATAAATTCCCAAATTCTTTTGGAAATTGCCCAAGCAATAATTGCTCCAACGATTCAATTTTATTCCCAGCAGTTTCTATTATATTTTTTTCCAAATTATTGTCCAGTAAATCAATTTTTATCCTTATCTCATAAGGTTTTCGCCCAGAACCTACTACCAACGATTTTATCAAACCCTTTTCAATTTGCAAATCCAAAACCATGCCAGCTCTCAGGTACGAACGCCCTCTGCCAAGCCTATTTTGATATATTTCATATTTTTCCAAATTATCGCACCAAGATTTTCCCCACCAGGTTTTTGCAATCTTGCCTTCAACAGAAATGGGAGAAAGATTTGGGTTTTTCTTTCTCAGCCTGTCATATATTTTCAAAGCTTTTTTCAATTTTTCTGCTTGAGAAACGTAGGGAGGGTAATCATAATACCAGCTCATGCATCCTCCAATTTTAATATGTTCAGCAATTCTTTGTTGCTCATTTCTGTGAGCATTTTTTCACCAGAACTTTCGGCGATAATTTCATTTGCCAAATTCTGCTTGCCTTCCAATATGGAATCTATTTTGTCTTCAACAGTTCCACTTGATATGAATTTATAAACATTCACATTTCTGCTTTGCCCTATTCTGAACGCTCTATCGGTCGCCTGATTTTCAGCTGCGGGGTTCCACCATCTGTCAAAATGCACAACGTGATTCGCCGCAGTTAAATTTAAACCTACTCCGCCAGCTTTCAAAGAAAGAACCATATATGGCACATATTCCTGTCCATTGAATTTATCCACAAGTTCTCCCCTGCTTTTTACGCTTGTGCCGCCGTGCAAAACCAAACCTTCTTTATTAAAGATTTTTTTCAGAAAATTATTCAATGGTTCTGTCATTTCTTTGAATTGAGTGAATATAAGAGCGCGTTCTCTTTTTTCGCAAATGGTTTCGCATATCTCAGCCAGCATTTCAAATTTGCCGCTGTGTTTCGGGGTAAAGTCCTCATTTCCAAGATATTGCGCCGGATGGTTGCAAATTTGCTTCAGTTTCATTATGCTCGCCAAAACCAGACCTTTTCTCTGAATATCATCAATGTCTTTTTCTTCCAATTTTTTTGCAAGATTATCCACAAGTTCTTTATACAAAACAGTTTGCCTTGAGGAAAGTGCAACAAATTGCTTGCTTTCTATTTTATCTGGCAAGTCGGATATGATTTTTTTGTCTGTTTTGAGCCGTCTTAAAATAAAGGGACTTACTATATTTCTGAGTTTTTCGTAGCCTTGCGATTCTTTTTTTAAATTTCCAACAAACTCGGCGAATTGTTTTTGCGAGAATAACATTCCCTTGTTTAAGAAATCAAACACCGACCATAAATCTGAAAGCCCGTTTTCTATTGGCGTTCCAGTCATAGCTATTTTTGATTTTGCAGTGATTTGCTTAATTGCTTTCGTTTGTTTTGACCCATTGTTTTTTATTGCCTGAGCTTCGTCTAAAATCAGCAAATCCCAATTTATTTTTTTGAGTTCTTCAAGTCTCAGAGCCATTCCATAAGTTGTTATGAATAAATCGGCATTTCCCAGAGTAATGGAAGTTTCTTTGCCGTGTAGAATTTGAAATCTGATTTTCGGAGCAAATCTTTCAGTTTCTCTTTTCCAGTTTGCTATAAGCGAAGCTGGAATAATCAGCAGGGTTTTTGTTTTATTTACACGCAGCAAATCCAAAAGAGCAAGCATTTGAACGGTTTTGCCAAGCCCCATATCATCGGCTAGCAATGCGCCAAAACCATGCTTATTCATAAAATTCAGCCAATTAAAGCCAATTTCTTGATAATGCCTTAAAATTGCTTTGAAAGTTTTTGGAACCTTTTCTTTTTCCGTCTTTACTGGATTCAGCATTTTTTCTTTCAAATTGCTAAACCATTGTTCATTTGAAATCTCAACATCGAAATCCGTATTTTCGCTGTTCAAAGCATCTAATTTTGAATCTATTTGCAGGGCTTCCAGCAAAGTGATGTTTTTATTTTTGATATTACTATAAACATCGAGAATTTTATTTAATTTTTGCCTGTCAAGCTCAACCCACTTTCCTTTTAAAAAAGCAAGCCCTTCTGTTTGCGAGAGAAATTTTGTTATTTCCTCTGGTGAAAATTTTTCATCGCCCAGATGAATTTCTGGCGAAAAAGACATTATTTCATTAAGCCCAAGTTTGGCTGGCTCTTTGATGGAAATTTTCAATGATGCCTTGTATTTCTTTTTCCAAAAATTAGGAATTCTGCAACTGATGCCGCATTCTTCATAAATCGGTGTTTCGGTTAAAAACAAGTAGGCTTCTTTCGCAGAAAAATGCAATGGGGAAAACAATTCTCCGTTTTCTATTATTTCCGACATAAAATTGCTCTTTGCCGCAACTTTGTTTATGCTTGCGAGCAGTTTAATTAAATCATCCTGTTCTTTGTATTCTTCAAGCGCGTTTTTTAAAGGAAAATGTTTGACTTCATCTTTTGTGCCTGTGCTGTATGTTGCTAAAAATGCAAAAGGCTTTTCTTCATCTTTATTTTCAACCAAATGAAAAAATATCCTGCCACTTGTAACTAAATTTTTGTCTTTTGTGCGAAAATACTCTTCAACCGTTCCTTTGAAATTTGCAATTTCCGCATTGAACACATTTGAAATTTGGTTCCAAAAGTTTTTTATCCAGTTTATATTCACAAGTTCCCAACCGTTTGTGTATGGAATGGAACATATCAGAGAATATAAAGTTTCTTGCTTAGGTTCTGGTGCTATTCTTAAAATCTCAATGTCGGGGTTGTGAGATATTTCTGAAATTAAGTTTTTTGCTATTTCAATCAAAAACTTTACTGAAACATCACATTCAACATTTTTTTCAAAAGCGAGTTCGTACAATGCTACAAAAGGTTCTTTATGCAGTTTCTCATCTATTGAAGAGTTTGATGTTTTTTCTTCATAAAAACTGGCTCCACTTTCTGTGTAGATAGCTTTGTATGTTAGCACTATTAGCATGAGGGTAATGTAGTAATAGGGTTGTTAGGGCAATTCAGTTGTCAAGGAATACTTGACAACTGCCGATAACAGCAAGAGTCTTTCGGTTAAAAGTCAAAAACAGCCAATTTAGGCTAAAAAAGGCTGTTTTGGTGCCTTGAGCAATGTTTATAGTTCACGAAATTTCTAAATTACCTCTCTATGAAAGTCTGCACGCAGAATTTTGGGAAAAATGCCCAGAATATTCAAACCTATAAAAAACTGGGTGGCTATTCAAATATAGGCAACCGTCTTTTTGATTTGTCGCAATTTGAGGTTATAGATTTGGTTCAACGCTCCGGCCTTAGAGGGCGGGGCGGCGCAGGCTTCCCAACCGGAATGAAATGGAGCTTTGTGCCCAGGGGCAACAAACCTGTTTACATAGCGGTCAATGCAGATGAAGGCGAGCCGGGCACTTTTAAAGACCATTTTTTGATGAGAGAAGACCCTCATCGTTTAATAGAAGGATTGCTCATAGCTGGCTGGGCACTTGGCGCAAGAAACGCATATATATATGTTCGCGGCGAGTTTTTGCCAGCTATAGAAGCCCTTACCCAAGCGATAAGAGAAGCCTACGAAGCAAAGCTCTTGGGAAAAAATATAGGCGGAACAAAGTATAGCTTGGATATAGCGGTGCATAGAGGCGCAGGGGCTTATGTCTGCGGCGAAGAGACTGCTTTGATAAACAGCTTGGAAGGGCAAAAAGGCCAGCCACGCTTAAAGCCACCATTCCCTGCGGTGAACGGCGCGTGGAACATGCCCACTTGCGTCAACAACGTTGAAACTATAATGGCACTGCCTTGGATTTTGGAAAACGGCCCCGAAGAATATCAGAAATTGGGGACACCCAAAGCGGGCGGCACAAAAGTGTTCTGCATTTCCGGCGACGTGAAAAAAAGAGGTGTATATGAGGCGAGGCTCGGCATCCCTTTAATGGAACTTTTGGAAAGCGAAGAGTATTGCGGCGGCATAGTTGGCAATTTAAAAGGCTGCATACCGGGCGGCTCTTCAACTCAAGTCCTAACCCCCGAAGAATGTAAAAAAGCGAATATGGATTACGAAAGCCTCGCTGCTATGGGAACAATGTTCGGTTCCGGCGCGGTTATGCCCTTTAACGATACCCACAGCATTGTTCAAATGCTGAACACCCTCGGCAAATTTTACTCGCACGAATCTTGCGGGCAATGCACCCCTTGCCGCGAAGGAACGGGCTATGTTCAGCGAATAATATCTTGCATTGCAAACGGCAAAGGCAAAGACGGGGATATAGAGCTTTTAAGCAGTCTCTGCACTGGCTTCACCGGCACAACGGTTTGCCCGTTAGCAGCCGCCCTTGCCGCTCCTGTGCAAAGCTACCTGCAAAAATTCCGCGGCGAATTTGAAGAGGCAATTTTAAAGAACCCGGAACACGCAAGCCCAAGGCTAAACGCAAATTATCGTCCGCAGGGATGGTGGGGATAAATATGATAACCATTACCGTTGACAATAAAGAAGTTCAGGTTCCAGAGGGCAAGAACCTAATAGAAGCCCTCAAAGCGGTTGGCATAGAGACACCGCATTTGTGCTACCACCCAGACTTGCCCGTTAGCGGGAACTGCCGCCAATGCTTGGTTGAAGTGGACGGCCCCAGAGGAATGGCACTCACCATAGGTTGTTATACGCCTGTCCGCGCGGGCATGAAGGTTGCAACCCCCGCGAGCAGCCCAAAGGTTGCCGAGGCACGCAAAGCGGTTTTGGAATTTTTGCTAGTAAACCACCCGTTGGACTGCCCTATCTGCGACAAGGCAGGCGAATGCCTTTTGCAGGAAAATTACATATTGGCAGGAGCCTCAAATAGCAGGTTGAACCCCGATGTTGGCAAGCAATACCACGGTAACCCCGAACATTCCTCAACGGATAGCAAAGGGCAGCACAGAGGCGGGAAACGAATTGATTTAGGGCCAAGGGTTGCGCTGGACGAAGAACGCTGCATTCAATGCAGCAGATGCGTCCGGTTTATGCGCTGCGTTGCAGGCGATGAGCAGTTGCAGTTGGCGGCAAGAGGCGGGCACACATATATAACAACCTTCCCCGGCGAAAAACTGGACCACCCTTACGACAGATGCGTAACCGACATCTGCCCCGTTGGAGCATTGACGGACAAAGCCTTCCGTTTTAGAAAGCGCGTTTGGGCTTTGAGCAGAGTTCCAACAGTATCGATGGACGATTCCCTTGGCGCAAATATATGGGCAGACCACGCAGACGGGGTTGTGTACAGGGTTATGCCCCGTTGCAACCCGGAAGTGAACCGCAGTTGGCTTTCAAACGCGGCAAAAGATGTAGCCAAAAAAATCCATGAAAACAGATTGCCAGCCGGAGATGTTTCCAAAGCAGCACAGGTTATAAAAGAAACAAAAGGGAAAATAGCCATAGTTCTTGGCGGTTCTTGCACAATGGAAGACATTGACGCATTCAAAAAATTAGCGGAGCCTTTTGGCAGCGCAGCAGAGCTTTTTGGCGGCTCGCTTTTGCCCATTCAAAAAGCGGATGGCATAGCCCGTTCCGGAGACCCGGTTGCAAACAGAGCCGGCCTTGAAAAGGCTGGCATAAATACGAATTTATCCGAGCTTTTAAAGCGGGCAGGTGAATTTGAACTTATAATAACCGTAGCTGCGGACTTATGGGACGAAAGCCCAAAAGAAGCGAGCAATTTGGACAAAATTCCAAAGCATATAGCTCTAAGCCCATTTAACGGCAGCACAACAAAAAAAACCATCTTTTCTATAGGCATTCGCCATTGGCTGGAAAACTCAGGCACTATGATCAACTGCAAAAATATGGAACAGAAATTGCAAGGAACACCGACGAATGAAGCTGCGCAAACAGAAAGCGCAAGGATCATAGCGGAGAAGTTGAGAGATGCAAATTAGACATAGCTGTTTTAAAAGCCTGATAATTTTATTAGTCATGGCTAAGGTAATAGCTTTTTCCCAAAACACCACTGTTGGTTTGGGAGAACAATTGCTGATGCAAAATATGATGGGTGGGGGTATGCAACAAATGGGAGGTTCCCAGCCTTCCATGTCAGAAATGCTTTATATTCAGCAAATGATGGGGCAAGAGAGGCAGCGAGGCTCAGCTACTTCTATATTTCAAAGGATTGATTCCACCAATTTGTTTTTGGGCATAGACTCTGCACGCGGAAAGCCAGCACCGCCTCCAGATACCATGTCTTTTGTTATGGTTATAGATACCATACCTATAGACAGCCTGCCTTCTTACAATGATATAGAGGAGGTTAGAAAAACAACTCCGGATGGGAAAAGAAGAATAGTCCTTCGCAAAAAAAGAGTGCCTAAGGATGCATCGGTTCTAAGCCGTTATGAATCTACTTTTTTTAAAACAGCAAATCCATCCATATTCTCCGGCGTAACATCTGGCGTTGGCGGCGATTATCCTATAAAACCTGGGGACGAACTTGTGCTAACTATTTGGGGCGCGGTGGAAAAAGAAACCAGGCTCAGGGTGAACAATCAGGGAAAGATAAATGTGGAATCTGTTGGCTTGGTTTCGCTAAACGGAGTGACGCTTGCAGCAGCAGAGAGTATTTTAAGGATAAAGCTTTCAAAGGTTTATAGCGGAATAAAAAGCGGGCAGACCTTCATAAATTTGCGATTTGAATCGTTAAGCCCTGTAAAGGTATTTCTCTTGGGTGAAGTTGAAAAACCTGGTGCCTATGTATTTTACGGCAATACAACTGTTTTCCAAGCCCTCTATATGTCGGGAGGGCCAAACCCCAATGGTAGCGTTCGCTCTATTCAAATTGCCCGCAAAGATAGCATTTTCAGCGTGGATTTATACGATTACCTGATGCATGGAAAAAACACGACTAGAGCAACCCTGCTGGACGGAGACATAGTATTTTTGCCGAGGGCTAAAATTTTAGCGGAGGTGGACGGTGCTGTTGGCAGGCCTGCAATTTACGAGTTAAAAGAAGGGGAAGGCGTTGCGCAGCTCCTCTCCTTTGCCGGGAACATAAACCCAGACGCAGCTGAACAGAGCATGGTGCTAACAAGAATTTACCCGAATGGCAAAAAGGATTACGAAACCATATCAAAGCCCAACGATTATATAAGCGGCAAACAATCGCTTTTATTGAAAAACGGAGATGCCTTGCGGGTTTTTAAATCTGTGGAAGAATCTGTGTTCAACACCACTATTTTAGGAGCTGTAAAATATCCAGGTACCTATCAGTTGAAAGACAGCATGACCACCGCAAGTTTAGTTGAAGTTTCTGGGGGGTTGCTTGAGGCAGGGTATTCGGGCAGGGTACACGTGCTCAGAGCTTTGCCGCAAGGCGGTTATCAACTGTTTTCCCAAAATTTAGATGAAGAGCCTATCAACATTAAATCCAGGGATACGCTTGTGGTTTATAGCTTAAAGGAGATGTTCAAATCCGATTCCGTGAGCATTGGCGGAGCGGTTGCAAAACCTGGTTACTATCAGTATTACGATGGAATGGACGCAAAAGACTTGGTGCTTTTGGCTGGCGGTTATCTCGTAGAGAGCAAAAGAAGTTCTCTCTCCATAGGTCGCTTGGATAAAGATGGACGCACGGTAAGGAATACCGAATATTCCGTTAACCCAAGCTACGATAACCACAACAACGAAAAGATAAAATTACATGCCTGGGACCATGTTGAAATCCCTTACGATTCCAATTTTTACAGACCTGAGCTTGTGGTTTTAGCCGGTGCTTTCAAAAGGCCTGGTGTTTATAGCCTCAGCCATCCAGATGAGACTTTGGAATCTTTGATAAGCCGCGCAGGAGGTTTTTTGGATGAGGCTTATTTAGATGGAGCCCAATTCTTTAGGCGGTCTATGCTCGAAAGAGATTCGACAGACGTAACGCTTGGCTTGGTTGGCATAAACATTTCAAAAGTTCTGAAAAGAGAGGTTCGCAATAATGTAAATTTAATGAATGGCGATAGCATTCATATTCCGCAAAGACCTATTTCCGTTAGAGTCTGGGGTCATGTAGGCGCAACGACAAATGTGCTTTGGAAAAGGGGTGCAGGCGTAGGGTGGTATTTAAATCAAGCAGGCGGAGTGAGCATAGATGGAGACGAAAGCAGAGTTATGATAAGATATGCAAATGGATCAGTGGCATTGGCCTCCAATGCGGAAAGAGGGCCAGACCCTGGTTCGGAAATTTTTGTACCGTATAAAAAACCACCAGAACCCGTGGTGTGGACGCAAGTTGTAGGCGCTTTTGGAACAATTGCGCAAGCTATATCCACGCTTCTAATCGCTTATGTAGCCTTCAACAAATAGAATTATGTTAAATAAACCCCTTTTCCATTTCATAATCTGCACCATTGTGTTCATAACATTCACCATGGTTTTATTCCCAGTTAGGGATATAGCGCAAAAATCCGAATTGCCTATGATAGGGCAAAGCAGCACTCGTTCCATAATTGCGCCAATATCATTTGAAGTTCTAAAAAATCCGCAGGAATTGGAAGAGGAAAAAAAGAAAGCCAGAGACAAGGTTTATCCTGTGTTTGAGTATAACGAAGAAACAACTAAAAAACTCTCCGAGGATTTTAATCTGCTGATGTCGCAAATAGAAATTTACAGCCATCTGCAAAGAGAGATTGCCGGCTCAAATACGGCAGATCAGAAAAAGATAAGCTCCGCAGGTGATTTATATCAATCTCTTGTCCGTAAAATTTCATCCACTGCACTGAATCAACTGATTCAAAATGAAGCGTTGAGAGATACTTTGAAAACTATTTTTCACTCTATGCTTGCGCAAGGCATTTCAAACACATTGATAGCGGAGCGGAACAGAGATGTCACTATGTTTGAAGAATCTTATAACGTGAATTCCATTAATTACATACTGTATTCAAAAGGTGAAGTTCTATTGATTAGAAATAACAGGGATTCCGTAGTGGGGAGTTCCTCAATCCGCCCTAAGGAATTTATGATAGATGCGATTTTGGACAAATATCAAAACACTTTTAAATCAAATCTCGGAATATCCAGTGCATTCTATGAAGTTTTGTATGTATTTGCAGCTCCAAATATATTTTATCTGGACAAAGAAACCGAAAATCGCAGAACAGAAGCAGCCTCGCAAGTGAATACATCAAAGGGCATGATTCCACGCGGCATGGAAATAGTATCGCAAGGCTCAATAATAACAAAGGAAATCTTGGAAAAACTGGAAGCGATGCAAAATGCTCTTCAAAAAGACGCCTCTCAATCTCAATATACGGCTCCTTATGGGCAGCGTATATTGCTTTTGCTCATAGTTTCAATGCTCTGCATGAATATGTGGAGTTTTCGCCATAATAAAAGTATTGGTCCCTTGCAGATATGGGCTATAGCTATAATAGTGATAATCCAGGTTATTCTGTTCCGAGTTGCTCATAATTTCTTTTTGACATTCATCCAAAACGAACATTTAAACCCAGTTTGGTTTTATCCTTTTGCTTTTGCTCCAGTCTTAGCATCGGTTCTGTTCCCGCTAAGAATATCTGGCGCGCTCGCTATGTGGAGTTCCGTACTCTTTGGAATATTCGCAGGCTACGATTTAGCTCTGTGCATAGCGTCTTATATCATATCATTTGCGATGTGTATAATAGTGAACCGCATAAGGTACAGGGTGAGATTCATACAGGCTTTAGGCACAGGGCTTGTTATATTTGCAGTGGCGCTTGCGAGCATATTGCTTTTGCAAAGCAATATGTCTTGGGCTAATTACTGGCAGAATTTTTTGCTTGGGACAGCGAATTTCTTGATATGCGTGACATTTATATCCGTGTTCTGCAATGTTTTTGAGAGAATTTTCCAGATAACAACCAACTTGAGGCTGGCGGAACTTTCGGATTTTAACCATCCTCTTATGAGAAATTTGCTGGAATATGCTCCGGGCAGTTTTTACCACAGCATTCAAGTTGGGAATTTAGGGGAAATAGCAGGTGAGCGCATAGGAGCAAATACCCTTTTGATAAGGGTTATGGCGCTTTACCACGACATAGGTAAAATTATGCGTCCGGAATTTTTCACGGAAAATCAGAGGTTTGGCTATAACCCTCATGACAATTTATCACCGAGCGACTCCATGAAAGTTTTAAGGTCTCATGTTAAAATGGGAATAGAATTTGCCGAAGAATACAACCTGCCCAATCCAGTAGCTGCTGGCATAAGAGAACATCACGGCACTAGTGTCGCTGGTTATTTTTACAATAAAGCAAAAGAGATGTACCCCGATAAAGAGATAAAAATTTCCGATTTCTGCTATAAAGGGATAATCCCGCAGAGCAAAGAAGCCGCAGTGCTTATGCTCGCAGACTCCATAGAAGCGATAAGCCGCTCGATGCAAAACGCAAAACCAGACGACCTTTCAAACATGATTCAAAAAACCATAGAAGACAAAATGTTTGACGACCAGCTAAATGAATCGGGTTTAACCATACAGGATTTAAAAGAACTTGGCGAAGGATTTTTGCAAGCATTGGAAGGCAGCACACATTCAAGGGTTCAATATCCGGGTAGTGTATTTTCAAAAAAGAGCGGGGAAGTTAAGAGGTAATTTTGATTTTTTCAAGTAAGTATCATAATGTAATTAAAGAAGCAAAAAATTTGGTTCAACCCGCGCTGGATCTTTCGGCTAAGATGATGCGTGATGTTGCTGAAAATTCTCCGCAGAAGTTGAGAAAGCACTTTATACAGACCATAGAGAGGCCGGGAAAAAGGCTGCGCTCAATTCTGCTTTTTCTTTTGGCGAGCAGCAATGGCGGCATAAAGGATTTGGAGAGAGCGGCAAAGGCGGCAGCAAGCGTTGAAATGCTGCACTTGGCAAGCCTTATACACGATGATGTTATAGACATGAGTGAATTTCGCAGGGGGCAAAATTCCCTGCACTCCGCTTTTGGGAATAAAATCGCGGTTTTGGTTGGTGATTATATGCTCGCCCAGTCGCTGATTTTTGTCCTTGAAGAAGACGACCGCCGTATTCCACAAAGCCTTGCAAACGCCGCAAGTTCGCTCGTTGCTGGGGAGATTTTGGAAATAGATCTATCGGGAAACATAGATATTTCTTATGAGGATTATATGCAGATAGTGGAGGGCAAAACGGCTTCTCTGCTTGTGTCTTGCGCAAAGAGCGGGGCAATTTTAGCGGGCTACGATGAAAAAATAGTTGAAGAATGTGGAAATTTGGGCTTGCATTTTGGCATAGCATTTCAGATAATAGATGACATTTTGGATTACGGCATAGACGCAAAGAATTTGGGAAAAAAGAATTTTAAAGATTTGCAAAACGGGTTGATAACCCTGCCGCTTCTGCTATATTTTCAAAAAAATCCAAAAGATGAGATGGGAAGTTTGATAAAAAATGCTTCTGACCCAAAGACCGCCAACTTGATAGTCAAAAAAATGAAAAAAGCAAATTGTTTTGAAGAGGCAAAAAGCATAGCGTATTCCCATTTGCTAAAGGCGGCAAAAATTTTGGAAAAATTGCCGCCGAGCCATATAAATACCCTATTAAAAGATTTTTTTGAAGCAATGGCGGAAAGAAAAAATTGATTGAGTTCCGGCGAAAATTTTACAAAGATGATGACTTGCCATTTCTATGGCATTATATGCTGGAAATTGACAATGTATCTCAAAAACCCATTCCTTTAACAGAACCGCAACATTTTCAACCATTGTCCCCAGCAACTTTGTTTGAGGAGAAAAATACGGAGAAATTGGTTTTGGAAATAGGTTCTGGCAAGGGAGCTTTTTTAAGGCAGTATGCTCAGAAATTCCCACAAAGCTGCATTTTAGGAATGGAATGGGATTTGTTCTGCGCAAATTTAACCGTTAGAAAATTGAAAAAACTTGGATTGAAAAATGCCGCCGTTATGCGAGGTGATTCATTTTATTTTTTAAGGGATTTAATGCCCAGCAATTCCATAGACGAAGTGCACATGTATTTCCCAGATCCTTGGCCTAAACGCCGCCAACAGAAAAACCGCCTGATTTTACGGGAGGGATTTTTGGAACAAATTCACAGAGTTTTAAAACCTGGGCAAAGATTTTTTTACTGGGCAACCGACCACGAGGAATACAATACCTTAGCTCTTAAAACTTTTAGTAATTTTAAAAACGCAAAAATTCTAGAAGAAAACACCGCCCAGCCAACAGCTGGCATAGAAACGGGCTTTGAGAGAAAGTATAAAAAAGAAGGCAGAAAAATTTACAGGAGCATCATTGAGTTGAGAGTTGAGGAATGTACAGATACCGCGGAATAATCACAGCTTTTTTGGGGCTTTTGCTCTTGCTCTTGCCGCCCGCTCCTTTTGAGCCGGGCTGTTATGCTGGAATTCCAATTTTTTTGGCTGCGTTTTTTTTGAGAATTTGGGCAAGGCTGCACATAGGCGAACACTCAAGAGGATATGAACTTGTTTGCGATGAGATTGTGAAAACAGGACCATATAGGTATATAAAACACCCTCTTTATCTTTCAAATTTTATGGCTGGGGCGGCATTTGCGCTTTTTCACACCGGCTTTTCGCTCGCAACGCTTGGCTTCTGTGCAATTTACGGCATTTTCTTGGCAATCTTGGCAATAAATGAAAACAGATTTCTAAAGCGTGCCGCACCGCAAATTCATTCAACTCCCAATATTTCCAGCCCAAAAAAATCCGCAATCAACGACCTCCCAACTTGGCTTTGGCAAATAGTTATGCTGGTGCTTATATTTGCGCGGAAGGTGTGGCTTTACTAGAAGACGCACCATTTTTCTATATTCCCCATTATGACATTCGAACTCCCAAAATTGCCCTATGGGTTCAACGACCTTGAACCCCATTACGACTCTGTTACGGTGGAAATTCATTACTCAAAACATCACGCTACTTATGCGGCAAATTTGAACAAGGCTGTGGAAGCGGCGGGGTGGCAGGGCAAAAGCATAACGGAAATTTTAACCAGCTTGGAAACTGCTTCCGAACAGCAAAGGGCCGCGTTGAGAAATCACGGCGGGGGTTATCATAATCATTGCCTGTTTTGGGAATCGCTTTGCCCAAAAAGCACAGGCATAAATTCTGGGAAACTGTCTGAGGCAATAAATGCAAAATGGGGAAATTTTGAAACTTTTTCCCAAGAGTTTACCGCAAAAGCATTGGGGCATTTTGGTTCCGGCTGGGCTTGGCTTGTGAAAAACAAAGCCGGAGAGTTGGAAATCATAGATACCCACGACCAAATTAGCCCCATCAGCCTTGGGTTTAAACCCATAACCGTAGTGGACGTTTGGGAACACGCTTATTACCTGAAATACAAAAATGTCCGCGCAGACTGGCTCAAGGCTTGGTGGAATATAGTGGACTGGAAAAAAGCCGAAGAGCGATACCTCAGTTAGAAATCTCAACTAGAAATCTTTTCTTTGAACCACTCCTCATCGTAAATGGGGATTTTTAGCTCCTTTGCTTTTTCCAGCTTGCTCCCCGCGTTTTCGCCAGCAAGCACCCAAGATGTTTTTTTGCTAACCGAGCTGGTCACTTTTGCGCCGTTTGTCTCCAAAATTTCCTTTGCCTCTTCTCTATCAAGAGTTGGGAGAGTACCAGTTAAAACCACGGTTTGCCCAGCGAAAAGCGTTCCGCTCACGCCTTTGTATTCTGTGTTAATGCCTATTTCCTTTATTTTTTTCACCCATTCTTCGCCAAGGCTCGAATGGAAAAAATTATAGATGCTCTCCGCAATTATCTCCCCTATTCCATTTATATTTTCCAATTCCTTTTTTTCCGCCTTTGCCACCGCCTCTAAATTCTTAAAATGCTTTGCCAAAATTTTTGCCCCATTCACCCCCAAATGGCGAATTCCAAATCCTGCAATCAATCTCTCTAAGCTATTGCTCTTGCTCTTTTCAATGCCTTCCATAACAATCTGCGCGCTGCGCTCACCCATTCCTTCAAGTGCCGCCAACTCATCTTTCTTTAAGCGGTAAATATCCCAAACCTCTTTGAGCATACCGTTGTTCAAAAGCATCTCTATCATTGCCGAACCCAGGTTCTCAATCTCCATAACCTTGCGCGATACAAAATATTCCAAAAATCCCTGCAACTGCGCTTTGCATTGCAAATTCTCGCAGCGCAAATCCACGTCCTCTTTTGCCAAAACGCTCCCGCACACAGGGCAAAATTCCGGTTCTTTCACAGGCTCCGCATTTGGTGGCCTTTTCTCGGTTTGAACCTCCACGATTTTCGGGATAATTTCGCCGCCTTTTTCAACACCAGCAAAATCGCCTATTCGCAAATCCAGTCTTTTTATTTCGTCAAAGTTGTGAAGCGTTGCCCTTTTGACCGTTGTGCCGCCAAGCTGAACAGGTTTAAGATTTGCAACGGGAGTTATTTTCCCTGTGCGCCCAACTTGAACATCAATGCTCAAAAGTTCCGAATAAGCCCGCTCCGCTTTAAACTTATACGCTATGGCCCAGCGCGGTGCTTTGGAAGTTCTGCCCGCCTCTTGCTGCTGCAAAACGCTGTTGACCTTCACCACCATTCCATCAATATCAAAAGGCAAACTTTTGCGCAACTTGTCAAAATAATCCCTTGCCTCAAAAATCCCCTGAACGGAATCCTTTACAAAAAATTCAAAAACTTTGAAACCCATTTTTTTTAGCAAACTTAGATTTTGACTATGTAATTGAGAATTGAGAATTGAGAATTGAGAATAGTTTATGATTTGGTATGCGAAGAAGCTCAGTTTTCGTTTTGCTGTTTCTTCTGGGTCTTTGAGTTTTAGGCTGCCTGCTGCGGTGTTTCTGGGATTTGCATAAGGAGTTTTGCCCTGTGCTAGCAATTCTTCGTTTAATTTTTCAAAGGTGCTGTGCTCCATATACACTTCGCCGCGAACTTCAAACTCGCCGCTTGGGGCATCTGCCAAAAATTGAGGAATATCCTTTATGGTTTTTATGTTTGCGGTCACATCATCGCCTGCTTCGCCATCTCCCCTTGTCAGTCCTCTGAGCAATTTTCCGTTTTTATACAAAAGAGACATGCTGGTTCCGTCTATTTTCGCCTCGCACACATATTCCAATTTGCCCTCTATAAGCCCGTGAAGCTGGCGTTCCCAGTCCAAAACCTCCGCCTCGCTGTAGGCGTTTGCAATGGAGAGCATAAGGGTTTTGTGGGCTATTCGCGCAAACTCGCTCGCGGCCTCTTTGCCAACCGCTTGCGTTGGCGAGTCCGCTCGCTTTAGTTCGGGATGCTCTTTTTCCAAAGCCTCCAACTCTTTTAAAGCCAAATCGTATTCATAATCGGAAAAGAGGGTTGTTTTGCCTTGATAGTAAAGGCGGTTTGCCTCGTTGAGTTTTGAGGTTAGCTCTTTTACCCTATTTTTTATGTCCGCACTCATTGCATCGCCTTCTTCTGAAAAGATAAAAAAACCAACGTCCAAATTTAGTCAAAGCGTAAGTGCTGTGCAGAGCCTTTCCTTTATAGGAGTCGGGCAGCATCCAAAAAAAATCCCGAACCTTGGGAACTTCCTTTTCCAAAACGTCTATAGCCTCTTTGCCGTATAGAATTTCACCGTTTGAGAGTTCCAGCTTAAAATCTTTTGCTTGCTCGCCGTTTGGCAACTCCAAAAGTTCAACTTGCTCGCTCAGGTGCTTTCGCAAAAGCTTTGCATACGAGCGGCAAAGTGGGCAGGCAGCATCAAAATATAGCTTCAAATCCCTGCCGATGTGACAAGCTGTGTAAACTTTTTACCGTTCTCTTCGTGTTTGTCCTTAGGGTGGGTTTGAGCCGTTTGATTTGCCCTTCTTATTCTGTTATTATTATCATTCACCCTCTTGCAAGAAGGCGGATGAGTGCTGAATACATCACTCAGAGAACTTTCCGCTTTTTCGTTACATGTTCCCGTAGCAGGATCATAGGTTTGCAACCCTCTGGCAAAAAAATCGCTCAAACCTTCAGAAGATATTCCCATTTTATTGGTGTAATAAAAGCCCATTGAATCGGATTGGGACTCGTCTTCTTGACCGTTTTTCGTGAGCCAGAAGTTGGCTCCTAGCGATGCTAAAAGCGCACCCATGCCATCTCCTAAAAGCAGCTCTATAAGAGCAGAAGCACCATATTGCTTAACTATTCTATCCCTGCTGTGGTGCAACACCACATGCCCAATTTCGTGCCCCATAACGCTCATAAGCTCGCTTTCGCTCCTGAAACCGCCTTGGCTGCTCTTTAATATTTTGGTGTAAAAATACACATAACCGCCTGGCACCGCAAAAGCATTCATCTGGTTGCTCTCTATAATTTTAAACTCAAAGAAATTATTTTTGTTGCATGCCACCTTTTCACTTTGATTATCTTGATTATTGCGGCAAAGTTTTTCAGTTGTCATAAGAGCATCCAAGTCTTTTGAATCTATCAAATTCACCATCTCCTTTCCTCTTTTTTGATAAAAATTATAAAGGTCCCGCTGCGCATCGTTGCCCGCAGCAGGGACAAAAATCCTTTCGCCAGATTTCAGAACACTGGGGTCGCCTCTTCTAACTAGGCTGTCAAATTCGCGCCCCATTTTCTTCTCGTCTGCCGTGCTAACGAGCAACTCTTCCCAACTATGCATCCCACAAGCTTGGAAAAAAATTACCAAGGAAAGAGAAGCAACCCAAAAAAATCTCCATTTATTAGACATATTTTACCTCAGGGAGTAATCTAGAAAATACCGCCCACCACTCTTCATTTACAATTTCCTTTTCAACGCTAAAACCCGCCTCTTTAAACCAGTCCAAAATGAAATGTTTTTCACATTCAAGCTGCCCGCTCAAAATAAACCCGCCGTTTTTTGCCAAAAGCCTCTCGATATCCGCCCTTAGCGGCAGAACCTCGGTACGGAGCATATTGCAGACTATTATGTTGAATTTTGCCTTCTCGTTAAAGGAATCCAAAAAGCCCAAAACCGCATTGGGGCAGTTTTCTCCGTTTTGCTCAAAATTTTCAACCAAGCAGGGAATTGTCAAAGGGTCAATTTCCGTCTGAACCGCAAAACGCGCCCCTCTTTTCAGAGCGAACAGAGAAAGGATGCCTGTCCCAGTCCCTATATCCAGCACGCTTTTCCCTTTGAAGTCCACGCTTTCCATCAGTTGCGCCGCCAGCGCGGTGCTGCTGTGCTCGCCCGTGCCAAAGGCGGTTTTTGCCTCCAAAGCCAAAACCACGCAGCCTGCATCTGGCAGAGAGAAATCCACCCAGGGGGGCTTCACCCAGAGGCTTCTGCTAACATTCACGGGAGTTTGCCTTTCGCGCCACCACAGGTCCCAATCCCTTGCCTCTTCCTCTCCGCATTCAAAATTCAAGTGCGCAAACTCGGCTACTATGCGGTCTCGCTCCTCTTTTGACTCGGCGTAAAATTTAAAGGAAACATAAGGAACCCTTTCGGATTCAAGCTCTTCTAAAGTGGAAACCCCTGCCTCAAAAAGGTTAAAAGTCTCCAATTCAAAATTTTCATAAGGGCAGTGCCCAACAGCGTAATAGTTATAAACCATATCGGGCTATGTGATTCCCGGAGTTTTCCAGAAATTTGGCATCTCACGGTCTTCCCAGCGGTTTTTCCCCATATCAAGCCATTTTTTGCAAGCGGGTAAAACACCATCAGGAACATTTTCCTTCTGTTCCAAATCCTGCCTGGTTTTGTCCAAAACGCTCAGGTAATCGCGAGCTTCTTTTACTTTGTCAAAATAGAGATATATATTGAAGAGTATGTATAGAACTTGGAACTCCATCTCTTGCTTTGGGAAGTCGGATAGCATGAATGCCGTTTTAAGATACTCGGCAGCTCTCTCCAACGCCGGGCGGTCGTCCATTCCAGCTTGCCTGCAAAGCAAAGCTATGCGGGTCCAGTAATTGCCGCGCTTGTAGAATGCGCCCAGAACTTTTCCCCCGCCTTCTACCTCTGCTCTGATATCCGCCAACTGATAGCTTACTATGCCAGCAGCATAACATCTTGGGAGTTTGAACAATGCATCGCCAATTCCGGTTTTCTCAAAAAAAGCCTTTCGCTTATCAGTAGTTTCCTTTAATTCCCTTATAACCTGCGGTGGCAGCTGGCTATCCTGGTTTTGCCTTGTGGTTCTGTTGTAAAGCACAAAATCCTTGCGGTCAGGGCTTGCGAGAAAACAACCCTCGCACACGGTTACGCTTGCGAGCAGATAATTCACTTCTTGAAAGTGCCCTGTTGTTATATAAACTGGTGCCATAAATGGGTCGTTCATTATGGAAAGCGATTTTGCCCTTAGCTCTTGCGAATTCAAACCCCATTTTTTGCAAACAGGGCAATCAACAACTCGCGGGTAAAGCGGCGATTCCTTTGTTGGGTCGCCCGTAGGAACTTCAAACGCTTTATTGCTAAATTTAAAGATGTGTTCCGCCGGTGGAGGAGTTCCCCCTAGAGCCTCCGTATTAGGCTCTTCTGCCGCCGCAGCTGGCACGGAGCTGGTTTCGCCAGCGTTAGGGAATTGCGCCCTTACCGTCTGAATATTCTTCATGTTTATTTCTGTACCAAACTGCGAAATATAGGCATCCGCCATTTCACCGTGGTTTTTGAAAAGCACTAACAATCTGCGCTTAATTTCCTGGTCTTTATCTTCACTCATGCTAGGAATGTAGAAATTTTTGAATTCTATCAAGCCATAGCCAACCTTCGCCGCTCAGGGCTAAAAAATCTCCCTTTAACGCCAGCCACCCTTTTTTTATGAAAGGTTCCGCTTTTTTCAGGTCAAATTTCTCCCCGAATTCCCTCTCATAGTTTTTCAGCGACAAACCTTCCCTTGTTCTCAAAGATAGCCATACGGCTTCTATCTCCTTGCCTTCCGTGCTTGGGATGTCCAAAGTCAAGCCGCTTTGCGGGCAACCGCTCAAAACCCATTTTTTCCAAGGGACATATTTTCCGCCTGCATAGCTGCGAACGCCGCCCAGATAGCTGTGCGCAGACGGACCCGCCCCCAGATACTCACCTCTTTTCCAATAAACCGTGTTGTGTATGCTCTCATGGCTTGGCATCGCAAAATTGGAAACCTCGTACCTATCCAACCCGGCTTTGCTCAAAATTTCCGTTGCCTTTAAATACATTTCGGGGTATAGGTCTTCGGGTTGCGGTGGCAGTTTGTTCTTTTTTTTTAAAAGCAGCCCGTAAAAACTTATGTGCTTTGCTCTTTGGCTTACCAGCGTTTGAACATCGTTTAAAAAAATTTCCGTGCTTTGATTTGGCAAACAGAACATCAAATCCGCATTGCCAGTTTTGAATTTTTCATTCAGTTTTTCAAAAGCGTCAAGTGCTTGTTTTGCGCAATGCTGCCTGCCGAGCATTTTCAGCAAGCCGTCATCCAGGCTTTGAATCCCAAGGCTAAAGCGGGTTATCCCAAACTCCAAAGCTATGCCCATCCGCTCTTCGCTAACCTGCTCAGGGTTCCACTCCATTGAAAATTCTTTTAATTTTTCCGCTTGCAAACCCTGCTTTTGCAAACCAGTCAGCAACTTTCGCAAATTCTCCGCGCTCAAAGCAGAGGGCGAGCCTCCGCCCAAATATACGGTTTCAAAATTTTTCAAACCGCTTTCCGTTCTGAGTTCCAGCTCCCGCAAAAGCAAATCCACATATTCACCATGCACACGTTCTGGCACAGGCATGGCGCAAAAATCGCAATAACCGCAAATAGATGTGCAAAAAGGTATGTGAATATACAGGGAAAGCATCTGGGGAAGTTAGTTAATCGGTGATTAAGCCTAGCTTTACTTCAGCGCGTTACGTCCAGGATTAGAGCGTTTGGCGATTTTTTATATATTTCTACTGTGTCTATCTTGGAAAAAAACTGGCATTTAGTAGAAGAAATGACCGAAAGGCTCAAAAAATTGAAGCCTTATAAGGTTATTTTATTCGGCTCTTACGCCAATGGAAACCCAACAGAAAATAGTGATTTGGATGTGCTCGTGGTATTGGATTCGGAAGAAATGGCAAAAAATCTTGACGAAAAAATAAAACGGGATATGCCTGTTTCCAAAATGCTCATAAATATTAACAGAAAAATAGCGATGGATTTAATAACATATTCAAAAGCAGAATATGAATATCTTATTAAGCAAAACGACTTTTTCGTAAAAGAAATAAATAATACAGGATCTGTTCTTTATGAAAGCTAACACAAAAGGCTGGGTATTCTTTGCAGAAAACGATATGAAGCTCGCAGATTATTCCTTGAGCGACCCAAGATTAACAGGTCAAGTAGCTTTCCATTCACAGCAAGCCATTGAAAAGTATTTTAAGGCATATTTAGTGGAAAACGAAGTATCATTCCCAAAAATACACGATCTAGTGAAATTATACGAATTCATAAAAAACGTTAAGGATTTAGAAATTGACGAAGATATGCTGTTGAAAATAAATAAAATTTATTCCGAATCCAGATACCCAAGCAACATAGGCATCTTGCCAAACGGTCAAATTCCTTCAGTAGAGCAAGCAAAAGAAATTTTTGATTTCGCAAAAAAAATAGAAACCATTTTCAACAGTTTGGTAAAGAATTTGACACCAACCTTATATGAAAACTGAAAAAATGCATTCCGAGCGGAAAAACGGGGGGAGGAATGGAGATTTTGTTTAAAAATCTTCATTCAAGGGGGGATTACTATATTCTCCCCATGGATGTTCTTATAACCAACGATGATGGCATAGAGTCTTCTAACTTGATGGCTCTTGCTAAAGCGGCATGTGAATACGCAAATGTTAAAGTTGTTGCGCCGCAACACGAGCAAAGCGGCGTTGGTCATGGGTTCTCGTACTACCGCTCTCTGCACTACGCACCTGCGGAAAGTTTTCCCTGCGAAGCGTTTTGGGTGGACGGCACTCCCGCCGACTGCATGAAATTCGCTTTAACGCATATATATAAAGACTTCCATTTTGATTTGGTTATATCCGGCGTGAACAACGGAGACAACGCAGGTACTGCATCTTTTTACAGCGGAACCGTTGCAGCCGCGAGAGAGGCGGCTCTGTGGGGAGTTCCGGCAATAGCTGTTTCCCTGCAAAAGCAAAGCGATTACGCTCTCTCTTATGTGCTTAAATGGGTGCAAGATACTTTAAAAAGGAGAAGCTTTGCCGGGATGCCAAAGCAAACTCTATGGAATTTCAATGTTCCCGCTTGCTCACCCGAAAAGCCGTGCAAAGGAGTTAGAATATCCAAAACTAGCACCGCGATGTTCAACGATTATTATGTGGAAGCGGAAAAATCCAAAGATTATCTAGGTGAAGAAACCACTTATCTATTGAACGCCGATTCCAAAAGAAAGTCAGCGCAAAACGATAACAACTTGCAACTAAAAGCGTATAACCTAATGGGCAACAAAATTACCGACTTTGCGTATGAAACCGATGACTGGTGGCTCGCCCAAGGCTATGCCTCTCTTAGCCCGCAAACAGTGGATTTAACAGACAGGGAAGAATTCAAAAGGCTTATGGATTACGAATCCGTATGAAGCTGCTGCACACCTCCGATTGGCATTTGGGCAGGATGCTCTATGCAAAAAAAGAACGCTACGAAGAACACGAACGTTTTCTTGAATGGCTTTTGAATACAATAAAAGAAAATGCCATCGACGTGTTACTCATAGCTGGCGATGTTTTTGACTCTGGCACTCCTTCAAACATTTCGCTCAAAATGTATTACGATTTTTTGCTAAAAGTTAGAAACAGCGGGTGCGGCAATGTTGTTGTTATTGGTGGCAACCACGATTCTCCGAGTTTGCTGGACGCCCCAAAGGAAATTTTGCGGGCGTTGAATGTAAAAGTTGTTGGGAAAGCCTGCGAAAACACTGAGGACGAGGTGTTTGCAATTGAAAACGAAAATAAAAATCCCATAGCGATAATTTGCGCCGTGCCGTTTTTGCGCGAAAGGGACATCAGCCGCTTTGCCGAAGGCGAAACCTACTCAGACCGCTCCAAGCGCATAAGGGAGAGTTTGTGCAAGCATTACGCAGAAATTGCCGAGATTGCCAAAAACAAACGCGATGGATTTAAAAAAAATATTCCGATTATAGCAACCGGGCATTTGTCGGTGGCGGGTGGCAAAACCTGCGAGGATGACGGTGTTCGCGAAACCTATATAGGGACAATAGAATGTATTGGCAGCGATATTTTCTCTCCCATTTTTGATTACGTGGCTCTTGGGCATTTTCATATACCATCGGCGATAAAAGAAAATATCCGCTATTCCGGCTCGCCTATTCCAATGGGTTTTGGCGAGGCAGGCCAGCAGAAGAGCGTTGTTATTATAGATTTTAAAAATAACTCAAAAAATGAAACGATAATCCCCGTGTTTCAAAAAATGGAATCCATTAAAGGCGATAAAAATACCATCTCAGAGAAATTGTCCGGGCTAAAAAAAGGCGGGGAACCGGTTTGGGTGGAGATTATCTATAACGGGGACGAGCTATTTGCCGACTTTCAATCCTGGATTGACGGGCAGATAGCAGGCACAAAAATTGAGGTTTTAAAGATACAAGACCAGCGAATTTTGGACAAAGTTCTAACGCAGGAACACGCGGCAAGCCTCGATGACTTAAATGAATTTGATGTTTTTGGCAAATTGCTCGAAGGCAGGAATCTGCCAGAGGAGCAAAAAGCCGAATTGAGAGAGCTGTATAAGGAAGTTGTTGGAGATTTATTGTACACGGCCTAATTTTCTATATTTAAAAGTTTTGGCACATATTTTGATAATAAATGGTAACCGATGGAAAACGGTAACAAAATCTCAGGGCTTAGTGCTGGCCAATCAAGAAGTGGCAGCTCGGCGCTTGACGTGATTTTAATAATTGACCGAAGCGGGTCTATGGCTGGGACTGAAGGTGCCATGAAACGCGGGTATAACAAGATGCTTGAGTATTTATCTAAACTGGGCAAAAATATAACTATTTCTACCATACTGTTTGATGATTGCGATAACATCGATATTGTTTGCAACGGGCAAAAAGTAAGTGACATTAAAAATGAAATTCCCTTTGAGGCTGGTGGTTCTACTGCCAAATACGATGCTATTGGAGCGGCAATTGAATACGAGAATGAAAGAAAAAAAAATCCCAAAAATCCCTATCCAAACGCCGATGTTTTGTATTTGACAGTTTCGGATGGAGATGAAAACGCAAGCGTTAAATATGATGAACCGGGAATCCAAAAAGCGATGGACGACGAACGTGCCCGCGGGCATGATGGCAAAGGTAGGCGAGAATTTGGGTTTATTGACGAATTTGGCATTTACTCCCATAAAATTCGCTCTTCGCTGAATGTTGATGATAATCATTTGCAAATTTTTTTGCGAGGCGAGCGTGGAATAAATGCTTTGTTCCAAACGGTGGACATCGCAGTGGAAAACATGTTCTCGGATGGCAAGATAACATCAATATGGAAAGAAAAAAGCGACTTGCTGACAATCGGAGACGTGACATTGGGCGACGTTAAAACCATTGTAGGCCCAATGATAACGAATTTTGAGCAAAACGAGCAAACCATGGCCGAGCTTATCAAAATAGCCGGAAAAGGGATGACGCAAAATTTCGCGGCTCAATATTCTGAATTTGCGAAAAAAATGAATCTGGCAGCAATGGATTCAAAAACCGAGCACGGCGACCTTGACGAAATAATCAAGATGTACATTTCAAGTCAAAAAGACCCAGTTAGCGCGTTGAAGGAAGCTGTTGCGGTTACCTCGGCAAGATGCCGCAATGGGTGCATGTTGGCTCTTGAAAGAATAAAAGAGATGGCGCAGGATCAAGAGGCTCCAGCATCAAGGTTTTACGAAGCCGTTGAGCAGTTTTCAATTAATAAAAAGGCATTGAGGTCTATTCCCTCTGTTGCCGCGATGATTGCAGGTAAACCTGAATCGGTTATGGACTATGAAATAAAAATCAATAGCTGGATGCGTAAACCCGATGAAGATTTTATAAATACAATTGCTCTTGCGTATGAACTGCGCAAAAAATGGATACGAGATTCATACAACAAACGTTTAACCTTGGCGATTAACCGTTATACGGAATTTGCCATAGACCCGCAAGGATTGCTTGCGGGCAAATTGGATTTTGAACAGTTCCGTTCCACTTTAAAGGAATTGGAAGCGCAATCGCGGCAAGCCTATCCTAACGGCACAAGAATATTGTAATTTCTATATTTACCCAATGAGAGATGATTTTCAGTTTACACTGAAGGGGGAGCTAACTGCTTTTCTTCTCAGCCAGCAAAACCTATTCCCCTCCAACGAAACCCTTAAAATAGACCTCCACTGCCACGACCGCAACAGCGACGTTCCAGACGAACTCATAGGCCGCATACTCGGCGTCCCGGAGACGTGGCTGCCGAGCGAGAAGCTCTTGGAGGAGCTTAAAAAAAACGGTTGCGACACCTTCACCATAACAAACCACAACAACGCACGTTCCTGTTACGAAATGCAGGACAAAGGGTTTGACATTTTAACCGCCGCCGAGTTCAGTTGTATGGTTCCAGACTTTGGCATAGGCATACACGTGCTGGCTTACGGCTTCACGCCCGAACAGGAAAAAAGGCTGGAAAAACTTCGCAGAAATTTATATCGCTTTCAGGAATACACAAAAGCCGAAAACATCCCCACCACCTGGGCGCATCCTTTATATCATTACGCAGCGAGAGAAACACCGCCGCAAAAATTTTTCAACAAAATGCTGCTCTTTTTTGAACGCTTTGAGATGCTCAACGGGCAACGGGACTGCTGGCAAAATTTGCTGGTGAAGGAATGGCTGGCGCAAACAACCGCAGAAGATATAGACAAATACGCCGCCGAATTTGGCATAAATCCAAAAGACTTTTGCACAGACCCATACAACAAAGCAATAACGGGCGGCTCTGATTGCCACATGGGAATTTTCGCAGGCATGACAGGCACTTACCTGCACATTCCAAATTTGGAGGAGCGTTTAAAAACAACGCCGCGCTCCCAGCTTGCCTTGGAAGCCATCAGAAACAAGCAGATGGCACCATTTGGGGCATACCACAACACCCAAAAAATGACCATCACTTTTTTGAATTACGTTTGCCAAATAGCCATGAACTACAAAGACCCTGGGCTTATCCGGCTCCTTTTGCACAAAGGCGAAACAAACGACAAACTCATTTCCTTTGCGGCTTCCAATCTGTTCTGCGAAGTGCAGAGGCACAAGATTACAACATCGTTTGTGAAAATTTTCTTGGACAGTATGCTCGGCAAAAAACCGCCGATGTTTAAAAAATTGCTGCTAAAATCCGAATACAAACCCATATTTGAAGAAGCCGTAAATTTATCGGAAAAACACAGCATCAACGATAACAATTTGGTGAACGAATATTACACCGCCATTTTAGCGATAAACAGCCAGCTCAACAGCATTTTAGCGCAGCGCATAGACAAAAAACTGGAAAAATCCAACCTTGACGAAATTTTTGACGGCAAAGATATAAATGCCTTCATAGAAAAGTTAGAACTCCCCATCAGCATAAGGGCATATTTAGACGACTCCGAAAAGCAGGGGAATACCGTTGATATATCCAGTTTTTTAGATGGGCTGTCCTTTCCGTTTTTCAGCGCATTGTTCATTCTCTCCGCTCATTTCACAAGCGCAAAAACCATGTTCAACACCCGCCCGCTGCTGGTTGACATTTCCGAACGCTTGGGCAAATACCGCCATCCAAAACGCATAATGTGGCTAACCGATACCTTTGGCGATAAAAACGGCGTGGCCATGTTCCTAAAGGAAATGCACGAGGAGATAAAAAAGAAAGATTTGCCTATAGACATAGTTTGCTGCAACTCTGCCATAACTTCCAGCGACAATTTAATCTCGTTAAAACCCATAAAGGAATTTTCACTCCCTTTTTACACCGATTACAGTTTTAGAGTTCCCAATTTTGTTGAATTGCACAACCTGTTCTTTTCTGGCAGTTATGATAGAATCATCTGCTCAACCGAAGGCATAATGGGATTTTTTGGGTTGTACCTAAAACACGCCTACACCGTGAAAACCTCGTTTTACATGCACACCGACTGGCTGATGTTCGCCCGCAAGGTGTTGCACATAGAGGGCAGCAACCTGAGCCGCGTAAGGAGAATTTTGCGCTCATTCTACGATGCGTTTGACAAAGTGCTTGTGCTAAACTCCGACCAGAAAAAATGGCTATCGGGAACGCAGATGAATTTAAGCCCCGAAAAAGTTTGCCAAACCGCCCATTGGGTGAATCCCTGTTTTAAGCCGCAAACCCCGGACAAAAAACAGGCTTTTGGCTTGCCGCAAAACGCGAAGGTTCTTCTATATGTTGGCAGGGTGAGCAACGAAAAAGGAGTGCTGGAATTGCCAGCCATTTACAACGAGGTGAAGCAAACCGTGCCGGATTTAAAGGTTGTGGTGGCGGGCAAGGGTCCCGCGCAGGAACAACTGAAAAAGGAAATGCCAGACGCCATATTTATAGACTGGGTTCAGCAAGACAAACTCTCCCTTCTCTACGCCTCGGCGGATTTGCTTGTGCTGCCGTCTCGCTTTGACACCTTTGCGATGGTGGTTTTGGAGGCACTCAGTTGTGGGTTGCCTGTTATTGCCTACAACACAAAAGGCCCTAAAGACATAATAAAACACGAGCAATGCGGCTTTTTGGTTGAAACCCCCGCAGAAATGCAGCAGCGAATTGCTGAGTTCCTGCAAAGCGAAAACGGAGCCGCCTATAAAAAAGCAGCGGTGGAAAGGGCAGCCGCATACAACGCAGACGGCATTATAGATGAATTAATGGGGTATTTATTGTAAATTACTATATTCATAATCTAAAGTAGTCTGGAGAAGGTATGCTGGAAAAAGATGTTAAGAAATTTAGAGAAATATTGGTTCTTAAACACGAGAACGCGGAAGACCAAGAGCTTCAGTGGGAGGCTAAGGCTTATTTGGACTGCCTGAATATGCTGAACGAGCTTCTTAAAGAAAATGGGATTTTGGACTAGAAGCCTGCCCTGCAAGCTCCAGCTTGATTATATTTTGTATATTTTACCCCCAAAGAGGTACCAGATGTTAACAAAAATCGACCATATAGCAATAGCCGTCCCTTCCATAGAAGAAGCCCGTGGCTATTATGAAAATGTGCTAGGCCTAAAGCTAGACCACATAGAAGAGGTTGCCGAGCAAAAAGTCAAAACCGCTTTTTTTGACATCGGCGGCGTTTGGATTGAGCTTCTGGAACCTACCACTCCAGAATCCACAGTCGCAAAGTTCATCGCCAACAACAACGGCAAAGGCGGCTTGCACCACATAGCTTACAAAAGCGACGATGTGGCAGCAGAGCTAACCGCAGCCGAGTCTAAAGGCGTGGCTCTGCTAGACAAAACCCCGCGCAAGGGCGCGGGACACATGAACATCGGGTTTTTGCATCCAAAATCCACCGGTGGGGCATTAACCGAATTCTGCTCTCCGGCTTGAGGTTCGTATGCCAATTAAACCGGAATTTATAGAAGAATTAAACAACAGGCGCAAAGAAGCCAAACTCGGCGGCGGTGCCGATAAAATCGAAAAGCGTCACTCAAAAGGGCAACTCAGCGCTCGCGAAAGAGTGGAAACCCTGTTCGACAAAAACTCTTTTCAAGAACGCGGCTTGCACGTTGACCAAGCAAAACCCACCAGCAAAAGGCTCCCAGGCGATGGCGTAATCACAGGCATCGGCAATGTTGATGGGCGCCCTGTTTCGGTGTTCAGCCAGGATTTTACCATCAGCGGCGGTTCGCTTTCCCAAATGCACGCGCAAAAAATCAGCGACCTTCAAGACCAGGCTTGCGAACTCGGCTTCCCCATAGTTGGGATAAACGATTCGGGCGGAGCTAGAATCCAAGAAGGGATATGGGGTTTGAGCGGTTATGGGCAGGTGTTTTATCGCAATGTTCAGGCCTCTGGCCTTGTTCCTCAAATTTCCATAATAGCTGGCCCCTGCGCTGGCGGCGGGGCGTATAGCCCGGCGTTGACGGATTTTTTAATTCAAACTCGCAAAAATGCGGAAATGTATATATGCGGCCCAAGCGTCATCAAAGCTGCCACGGGGCAAGAGGCTCCCGTTGAGCAGTTCGGGACCGCCGAGGCTCACGCAAGCGTCAGCGGAAACATTCACTTTGTTGCCGAAGACGACAAAGACGCAATAGCCATAACAAAGAGATTGCTCAGTTTTTTGCCATCCAACAATATGCAGAACCCTCCGCACAACTTGCCAAAAGAAATAGCGGAGGTTTTGGACAGCAGCCTCAACGAGCTAGTCCCTGCGGATTCCAAAGCGGGCTTTGATGTGCATAAAGTTATAGAAGCAATAACGGACAAAGGCGAATGGCTGGAAGTTCAGCGCGACTTTGCTAAAAACATAGTTGTTGGCTTTTCACGCATAGAAGGCATGATAGCAGGCATAATAGCAAATCAACCCTCTGTAAAGGCAGGCTGCTTAGACATAGACAGCTCCGACAAGGGCGCGAGATTTATCCGTTTTTGCAATGCCTTTAACATTCCAGTTGTAAACTTGGTGGATGTCCCCGGCTTTATGCCAGGCCTTGCCCAAGAGAGAGGCGGCATAATAAGGCACGGCGCAAAAATGCTCTTTGCCTATGCATCGGCAACCGTTCCAAAAATAACCGTTATTATGCGCAAAGCCTACGGCGGTTCTTACCTTGCCATGTGTTCCAAAGACATGGGCGCGGATTTTGTTTATGCATGGCCCTGCGCGGAAATTGCGGTTATGGGCGCAGAGGGTGCAATTCCCGTTGTATATAAAAAAGAAATAGACGCTGCTTTGGCGGAAGGCGGAGAAGCTGCCGCAAAAGCAAAAAAGGCGGAACTCATCGAAAAATACCGCCATAAATTCGCAAGCCCTTGGCAAGCTGCCGAAACCAACATGATAACAGATGTGATAGAGCCTTCTGAAACGAGATACCGCATAGCCTTGGCTTTGCGTTTTTCTCTAACCAAACGCGCTACGCGCCCACCTAAAAAACACGGACTTATGCCGCTATGAACCCAGATACTCTTTCTTCCGAACCCGTTGCCGAGCAAGTTGAACCGCAACCCGTGCCTATGCCCATGCCTACAGTCCAACCAATTGGGCTTTCCGCAATTCTGGATATAAAGAATAAGGACGGCAAAGTTATAGGCCATTACCAATGGGCTTTTCATAAAGACGGGAAAGCGGATTCCCTTGTTGTTGTCAAGGTTGTGAAAGACCACGAAGGCAATGAGCAAATTCTCTATCAAACTTATGCCGAATCCGCCATAGCCAAAAAAGTTACGGAAGAGGCAGCCGGCACAGCCGAAGTCAAAGAAAACATGGCTACCGTTAGAATCGGCGAAACATACAGAGCGCACGATGGCACGGTTTCAAACTATGGAATTAACGATTTGCTTACTTTCCAAAGTTTTGGCTTTATGCTTGTGCTAGCTGTTTTGGCGGGTCTGTGGGCTTTGATAGGCTTTGTAAGCTATGTTATAAAAATACTCGGCTTGGGGCAGCCATCCGCAGCGGCTGGTGCAGCAGTAGGGGCAGGGAAACCAGCTACAGGAAAAACAATTCACCCTGGCATGAGCGATGAAAAGTTTATTGCCATTGTAAGCGCGGCTGCGGCCCATGCCCTTGGTGGCAAGCCAGTAACCGTTGTAAAATTCAGACCTCTAAACACAATGGATTGGACTTGGGCTATTCAAGGCAGAGTTTCACTCCACACACGCAAGGTTTAACCAGAAGGAATAGTTATGAAAACACTCCGCATCACACTAGAAGGCAAAACTTACGATGTTGCCGTTGAAGTTCTTGGCGAAAGCGCCGTATCCGCGCCTGCGCCGCAACCGCAATCGTATGCGCCTGCCGCTCCTGTTTCTGCTCCGGCACCAGCCGCTGCACCCGCGCCAGCTCCTGCTGCCGCAGGCGGCGCAGGTGCCGTACTCAGCCCAATGGCAGGCCAGGTAATGAAAATAAAGGTAGCCGTTGGCGCAGCGGTTAGCGCAAACCAGGAAGTTGTGGTTTTGGAAGCCATGAAAATGGAAACTCCCATATATGCCCCTGCTGCCGGTACCGTTCAAGCAATAAGCGTAAAGGAAGGCGATGCCGTTGCAGAAGGGCAAACATTGCTAACAATAGGCTAGAAAATAAGAGGATAAAATGCAAGAAACAATCATGACTATGGTATCCAATATGGGCTTTAGTTCCATAACTAACTCAATGCTCATAATGTGGTTGGTGGCAAGCGTGCTGCTATACCTCGGCATTAAAAAGCAGTTTGAGCCGTTATTGCTTGTGCCCATAGCCTTTGGCTCCCTTTTGACAAATTTGCCAACCCGCCTCTTTTACGATGGCGGCTGGAATATCCAGGGAATGTTTGTTCCGTTTGAGGGCCTTTACTATTACATAAGCCAAGGTATTCAGCTTGAGCTTTTCCCGCCCATCATATTCCTCGGCGTTGGCGCGTTAACGGATTTTGGCCCTTTGATCGCTAATCCGCGTACCCTGCTCTTGGGCGGTGCGGCGCAATTAGGCGTTTTATTCACGGCTTTTGTAGCTGTTGTGACAGGGGTTTTCACCCTTGGCGAAGCTGCGAGCATCGGCATAATAGGCGGTGCGGATGGCCCAACTTCCATATTCCTCTCCAACAAGCTGGCTAGGCATTTGCTAGGCCCCATCGCGGTTGCGGCATATACTTACATGGCTTTGGTTCCGTTGATTCAGCCACCCATTATGAGGTTGCTGACCACCGATCATGAGCGCAAAATAAGGATGAAATCCCTGCGCCAAGTTAGCCGCGTGGAGAAAATAATATTTTCCATAGTTGTTATGGTGTTCTGCATTATAGTTGTCCCGGATGTTTCCGCTCTTATCGCTATGCTTATGCTAGGCAATTTGCTAAGGGAATGCGGTGTTGTGGACAGACTGGTAAAGGCATCTCAAAACGAGATTATAAATGTAGTCACTATTTTCTTGGGAACAAGCGTAGGCATGACCATGCAAGCGGATTTGTTCCTGCGCCCGACTACCATTATGATAATAGCTCTTGGCGTTGTGGCTTTTGGTGTTAGCACAGCAGGCGGCGTGTTGTTTGCCAAGCTGATGAATGTTCTTTCGCCAAACAACCCGGTTAACCCTTTGATAGGCTCGGCAGGAGTTAGCGCGGTTCCAATGGCTGCTCGCGTTAGCCAAACCGTTGGCGCAAAATACGACCCTCAGAACTTCCTTTTAATGCACGCAATGGGACCAAACGTCGCGGGTGTTATAGGCACGGCTGTGGCTGCGGGGTATTTCATCAGCAAATTGGGGTAAAAATAAAATTGAAGGCTGTTAGTTAATTTCAAAAAAATGCACAAAAACGTCAACAGTTGTTTGCAAAATGCACTAAGTTGAATTTTTTTTGCCATAACTTCCGTCTAATAGGTAATAAACCTTTAGATGGGGAATATGCCATGCATAATGACAATTTACCTGAACTTTTGTCCCCAAAAGTGGACGTAATATTCAAATTGCTGTTCGGCGATGAGCGGTACAAGGATTTGACAATAAATTTCATAAGCGCGGTTCTAGGCTACAAGGACGGCGAATTGGAAAACATTTAAAAAATTATCTAGATTAAATAATGAGAGGTTACGTGAATGGCTTAGGTTCATTAACTCGGAGAAAAAAGAGGAATTTATGGAGTTGGCAGGAATAGATCCAGTGTTTGTGAAAGCCGTAGATGTTTTGGCTACGTTCAGTGCAGACGACCATAACCGTATGCTGTATGAGGCTCGTTTGAAGGAGTGGCGTGATAACAAATCTAGGATAGATGGCGCTCGTAATGAGGTTCGCGATGAAATTCTAGACCTCATAGATAAAGGTTATACTACTGCCGATATTAAAAACCACCTCCGCAAACAAACCCAACCCGCAACTGCGTAGCGTATTCCTTTTGTCTGAACCAGACGCCCATGCGCTACTTACCCGCTGGCGAACAGCCGAAGGCTGGTCATTTACAGGATTTTGAAATTTTCAGAATAATACAATGTGGCACAACAACCAAATGCGTTAAATAACATAATGATCCGTTTCGTAGGGGCGTATTATAATACGCCCTGAATGTGAAATGATTTTTATTAAACACAGGCAACCACAAACAAACGCACGACAACCGCATTCATTTTGTCAGAACCCCGATTGGCCAGGATTTTAGGATTTTCCCGATTGCTGATTTACCACTCATATTGGCAATCAGGGCAATACCAGATTCCGTTTTCGCAATTTATATTAGTACTACCGCATCTTGGGCATCTAACATAATGATTTACAAATCTCAAAAATTTGAATAACATTATACACCTCCTATGCTGGTAAGGTATTGAACCATTTCTGTATAACCATGTTTCTTTGCAAATCCTAACGGAGTTAAGCCGTTATTTTCTGTTTTTGCATTAACATTAGCCCCTTTGGAAACGAGAATTTTGGCAAAATCAATATTCCCATTCATAGCCGCTGCATGGAGTGCTGTTGTACCATCATTGTCTTTTGCATTAAGGTCAGAACCCGCTGAAATAAAAATTTCGGCGAATTCAATGTTTCCATTCACTACTGCTCTCATAAGTGGGGTTAAACCACCCCAATCTTTTGCATTAACATCTGCTTTTTTGGATATAAGAAATTTGGCAACATCAACTTTCTTATGAACCACCGCTAAATTGAGCAAACTTTGAGCAAATTTGTTTTTAGTATTAACATCTACACCTTTTTGCTCTACAAAATACCGCACATCGTCAACCGTTCCTTCTTCGATAGCAGCAAAAATATCTGTGAAACTCATATTTTTCTCCTTCTTTTATATTCAAATATACTAACTTAACAAGTTGCTTCCATTGACCCGAAAATGGCTTTTGTTCCCTTTGCTCCGCTATGTCCCAAACTCTTCTAATTTTTTTTTCGCTTCTTCAATGCCATTATCTGCTGCTTTTTTAAGCCAATGCCTTGCTTTTTCTGGATTTTTCGGTATGTCCCAGCCATCCATATAACTAAGCCCAAGGCGATACTGCGAAGCTGCGTAGCCTTGCTCTGCGGCTTTTTCAAACAATTCAATAGCCTTTTTCGGGTCTTGCGGTACGCCGTCTCCTTTTACATAGCAAAGCCCAAGTTGATGGTAATACATTCCAAGGTTCTGTTGCGCATTTGAGTGACCTTGTTCAGCGGCTTTTTCAAACCAATGAACAGCCTCTTCAAGGTCTTTTTTTGCGCCCAACGATCCATTGCTATAGCTAACTCCAAGGTTATACTGTGCCATTGCGTTTCCTTGCTCTGCGGCTTTTTTAAACCAGTCAAAAGCCTTATCCTGATTGCCTACATTCATATTATAGATTCCAAGGTTACAACAGCAAATTCCAAGGTTCTTTTTTGCATCAGAGTGACCTTGCTCTGCTGCTTTGGCAAACCAGCGTATTGCCTCCTCCGTATTTTTTTCATTTTTTGGTACGCCCCATCCGTTGGAATAGCAAAGCCCAAGGCTAAACTGCGCATCTGAATCACCTTGCTCTGCGGCTTTGGTAAACCAAAGTATCGCCTTTCCCCAATCTTGCGATATGCCGTTTTCTCCGTTTGCGTAGCAAAGCCCAAGTTGATACTGCTCTTCGGCAGTGGTTGGATTTTCGTTCATAATGAATCCTCCTTTGAAGGAATCTCTGTTCTATTGCCTTGATCTTGGACACAACGTACGGAATATAAGTTGTCCTTAGGGTAATGACCATAGCTAAGCCCATCGTCACATATGCACCAGTAGTTGACATCGTAGAGGCGCAAATTACCGTATTGGCTCGGATCAGACCACCAATAGCCCATGTAGCCGATACATGTGAAACGACCCCCCCAAAAGCCACCAGGCAGAGCCGCAAAACCGTAAACATCCGAGCCATTGGCCGAACCTCCTGTGTGTACATCGCTCCAACCGAACGATGCTTTTAGTTTAGCTCCAGCTATGTCGGAACCACCTACATAATTCATAAGAGCGTCCCACTCTGCGGTGGTTGACAAATGCCAACCTTCGGGGCAGGCTTTCATAGCCGTTTCCCAATCATAAAGCCGCCCGTATTTTTTGGCATTGGATGAGTCATTATTGTAGCATTTGCTTCCTCTCGCCTCGTAGTTCAAGTTCTGTGCCATCCAAACTTGCTCGCCAATTTTAACGGTTCTATACTTTTTCCCGTCTCTTGGGTCTATAAAGAAAGAACCTCCCGAATCGCCATTTCTTGCATCAGTGAAAGAATTGTCTTTTCTTACGGATTTAACGATGAATATTATTATCAATATTACTGCTGCTATTACTATTATTTCCATTTTTTCTCCTACCTATCCTTGGTTTTAACCCAAGCGGCTTGCGAATAGAAAAACAAGCCGCTCAGTTCCGCACCACCACGGTGCAAATTCTTTTAATCCTTTACGCAACGAATACTGTACAGGCGACCCTTATTGCCTTCGTCGCCGCCGCCGCTGGTCCATAAAACCTCACTATCGTAATCTATGTGTTCGTAGTAGGCATTGGCATCGAATACACTTTCTTTAGCATTCCACCAAAACCCCTTTTCACCGTTATAGATGAAGCCACCACCATTGGCATAGCCATAGCCACCTGGCAAAGCCTCAAAGCCATACGCATCTGTGCCTGATGGAACGCCGTTCTTCCTCTGCCAGCCGTTAATTGCCTTAAGCTTAGTTCCAGCGGTGGGTTGGCCTCCGATAAAATCTTGTAACAGCAACCAGTCTTCTGGGTTCGATATATGCCAGCCGCTAGGGCAAATGCCTCTATGCTTTGCACCTACTTGGGAAGCACAAGAACTTGATTTGCAACTATCAGGTAGAGCCATAGCCGCTGTCCAGTTATATAACCTACCATAAATTTCGCAGTTGGCTTCTTTGTTGGCATAGCATACGCTGCCTTCAACGACATAATTCAAATTCTCTGCCATCCAAGTTTGTGTGCCAATTACAACGGTCTTATATGTTTGATTTTCATAAATCACAGAACCATAATTTTTCAATGTGCCATCAGGACAATATTGAATTTGGGCGTCGTAACTGCTACCATCGCATTTGTAATAGACTCTATTATCCGCATAGCAGAATTGAGTAGAGGCATCGTACCAACCGCTTCCGCATTTGGTTTCTATAACGCTGCTCTGGCAACGGAGATTGGTGTTTGTTGCGTCATACCAGCCATTTGTCCCGCACTTGGTTTCCACAACATCACTCTGGCAACGGAGATTGGTATTTGTGGCATTGTACCACCCGCTTCCGCACTTGGTTTCAACTACATTGCTCTGGCAACGCAGACTGATGTTTGCGGCATCGTACCAACCGCTTCCGCATTTGGTTTCTATAACGCTGCTCTGGCAACGAAGATTGGAATTAGAAACGTACCAAGCATCTCCGCACTTGGTTTCAACTACATCGCTCTGGCAACGCAGACTGGTGTTTGCGGCGTTATACCATCCGCTTCCGCACTTGGTTTCTACGACATTGCTCTGGCAGCGGAGATTGGCGTTTGTGGCATCGTACCAACCATTTGTCCCGCATTTTGTTTCTATAACATCGCTTTGGCAACGGAGGTTGGCGTTTGAGGCGTTGTACCACCCGCTCCCGCACTTGGTTTCTACGACATCGCTCTGGCAACGGAGATTGGCATTTGATGCTTCGTACCATGCGCTTCCGCACTGGGTTTCCATAATGTTGTTTTGGCAACGCTGGCTCGAAGTCATTGCGTACCACCCGCTTCCGCATTTGGTTTCTATAACGCTGTTCTGGCAACGTTGCTCGGAAGTCAGGACAAACCAGCTATCGCCGCATAAAACAACGTTGTTTTGGCAGCTTTGACCAGAGCCTAAGGCATACCAATTGCCACTGCACTGAACTTCAACAGCATTGCTCTGGCAGCGGAGATTGGTGTTTGAAGCATCGTACCATGCGCTTCCGCACTTGGTTTCAACAATATTGCCCTGGCATCTTTGATTTGGCGGCTCATAAGTGCTGCCACCGCATCTGTCGTAAACGCTGCTGCCGGAGCAGAACTGCGTTGCGTAGTTGTACCACCCGCTTCCGCATTTATTTTCCACAACATTGCTCTGGCATCTTTGGTCTGGCGGGTCGTATTCCCTGCCACCGCATTTTTCATAAACGCTGCTGCCGGAGCAGAACTGCGTTGACGGGTTGTAGTAGTTGCTGCCCGTTTCGCATTTGGTTTTCACAACGTCGCTTTCGCACTTTTGGTTTGACGGGTCATAAGTGCTGCCGCCGCATTTGCTGTAAACCCTGTTGTCGGTGCAGAACTGCGTTGATGTGTTGTAGTAACTGCTCCCGGTTCCGCATTTGCCTTCCACAACTCCGTTCTGGCATCTCTGGTCCGGCGGATTATACGTGCTGCCGCTGCACTTTTCATAAACGCTGCTGCCTGAGCAGAACTGCGTTGAGGAGTTGTAGAAGCTGCCGCCTCCGCACCTGCTTTGAATCTCTTCGTTTAGGCAGCCCTGCGTCAAGGGATTATACTCCCTGCCGCCGCATTTGCGGTAAACAGAGTTTTGCGAGCAGAACTCCGTTGAAAGAGTGTATTGGTGATTGTTGCAGCAATCCACAAGCATGGGATTGAACGGAAGCCCCCCGCAAAGGTTGTAAACCTGGCCGTTTGCGCAAAACTGATACTCAGTATATGTATTCCCGCTGCATTTGCCATCCGCCTGGTCGCGAAGCTCATCGGGAATGTCGGCACAGCTTAGAAAAAGGCTTGCAGCCGCTGCGAATGAAAAGAACTTTTTTGTCATACCTGCTCTCCTTTAAAATGCTATGTAAACAACCACGCCGCCTGCAAGCAGGGCGGCACCTATTCCATAACTTATATTGCGGCTGCTCTCCGCATCCACCGCAGCCTTGCCGTTTCTGTTGTCAACCTGGCGAGACACCTCGCTGTTCTGCACAAGCCCGTAGATGATCAACCCCAAACCAGCAGTCGCAAGACCTATGGAAGTCACAGGCTTGAACATGCTGCCTCCGCCATCCGCCCCCACATTGGCGGGAATGGAATTGCCTGCAATGTTCTCCGCTGCCTCCTCAACAGCCAAATCCAAATCCAAATCCATTTTAAGGCTTATATCTTTAAGCATGGATGTTACCTCCGCAGGGGACTCCGGCAATGCCTTTATGCAGGCAACGGTCAAGCCCACGCTTGTTTTATCGCTATCCTTCGGCTTGCCGAATGGCAATGGGCTTTTCAGCTGCGCTTTAGTCTTCGCCACGGCAGGCGGCAAATCCTTCATGAACTTCGCCATATTGAAATCTTCTTTCTCCAAAAGGCTCGTGAAGTCCGCCACGCAGCTCCCCGAAAGGTTTACGCTGCCAAGTGCCTCCGCAACGGACATTTTAGGCAATGCCGAGGCAATGGCGGGCAACAGCTCAGGTTCCTCGTTGGGTTGGCCGGGTTCTTGGGCAAAGCAAAGGGTAGCAAACAAAAGGCAGGCTGCTCCTGCCCGTACAATGTTTCTCATCGTTGTCTCCGAGTTAGTGTGAGGGAATTATTCTGAAAATCCTGCAAATTCTGAGAATTCTGGTTCAGACAAAGGGGTATGGGGGTAAATTTTATTGAATTGTCATTTTTTTGTATATATTCAGAGCAAAAGATTTCAGGGCAAAAAACGGTTGGGAGCAACCTCAACGCCACTTAGACCCTGGGGGATAAGGTTCAAGCATTAAAGCCATAATGTGGTAATATAGAAATGTTCCTTTACTATATTACAAAAAAGTGAAGAAAACCATTGTCATCAAAATTGGCGGGTCGCTTGCGGTAGATGAGGCTAAGTTGCTGGATTTTGCGGTAGTGGCGGCAGAGGTGTCCAAGGATTTTCGCCTGGTTATTGTGCACGGCGGCGGCAAAGATATAAACGCAAATTTGGTTTTGCTTAACGAAGAACCCAAATTCATAAACGGGCTTAGGGTTACAACCCCCGCCATAATGGATATGGTGGAGATGACTCTCAGCGGCAAGGTCAATAAAAAACTCGTGAGGATGCTGCTTTTGAACAACGCAAACGCCGCAGGAATTTCCGGCGTGGACGCCAAACTGCTGGAGGCAAAGCCTTTGCAGGGCAAAGGCGATTTGGGGGCAGTCGGTGATATATTCAAGGTGAACACGCAGATTTTGGAGGCTTTTTTTGCCGCAAACATAACCCCCGTAATTTCCCCGGTATCTTATGGAAACGGAATTTCTTACAACGTAAACGCAGACACAGCCGCCTCCGAGATAGCCATTGCCCTCAAAGCGGACAGCTTCATTCTGATAAGCGACATAAGCGGAGTTTTAGATCAGGATAAAAAAATCATCTCGCATTTAACCGCAGGCTTGGCAAACTCTTTGATACAAAGCGGCGTAATCTCCGGAGGAATGATTCCCAAAGTTCAAAGCGCTTTGGAATCCATAGAAAGAGGATTAAAATCCATACACATAGTTGGCTGGGAAGGTGCGGAGGCTTTTAAAAAGCAGCTCGCTGGCACCGCCAACAGCGGAACTATTATAGGCAGCTAATTGTTCTCAGTTTTCCACCCCGCTTTTTTGTCCGCCGCCAAGTCTGCCACCGCACTTGCAGGGAATTCGTAGAGCAGGGCGCAAACTTTTATGTTCTCAAAACCCGCCCTTTTCAGCGCACGAGCGCAGGAAGAAGTTGTAGCCCCCGTTGTGTAAACATCGTCAACAACAACAACCCCGTTTTGCGGAGCTAAGTTTAAACTTTTTGCGTTTTTTGCCTCAAATGCCCCGGCAACGTTTAAGGAACGCGCCCCGCTGCCGAGCAAAGTTTGCGATGGCTTGTAAATTCGCCTTTTTAAGATGTTTTTCTGTAATTTTCCCCCGCAATGCAGGGAAAGCTCAAACGCGGCAAGCTCGCTTTGGTTGTAGCCCCGCTCCCTCATTCGGGCATTATGCACAGGTACGGGGATAAAGGGCATATTTTTGCCCCAGCCCTCCAGAATTTGCAGGGCTTCCCCTTTGCGCCCAACGGAGGAATGTGCCACCAAATACGAGGCTATTTTTTGCATACCCTTGTATTTCATAGCCAAAATGAGGTTTCTTGTAAGCGAATTCATGGGGAACAGGCAAATTGCATCTTCTTTGCCCGGCCATATAGGGTGCTCACCGCATGCGATAAGCTCCTCCTTGCAATTTGGGCAAAGCCAGGGGTCAAGTTTTTGCGAACCACGCCCGCACCCAACGCATACATTCCCAAAAAAGAAAAACGAAAGCGACTCTCTTAGATTCATAATACCTTAGACGCTTGTAAAGGGGAAAATAATTCAAAAATCTTCACTTTTTTTGTCTGAACCCCGATTTTTGATTAAAAGTTGAGAATTGAGAATAATTTGCAAATATATATGCTCTTATTCTCCATTCTCAATTAGGGCTAAATTTTGCAATGTAGTTTCAACTCTCAACTCATAAAGTTCAAACGCTTACAATAATCCCCTCAAAACCTTGCAAAATTAGGCCGCCACTGGTTAAAGTTGTGCCACCGTGCGTTGAAAAGAGGATTTTTGAGGTGTATCTTATGGCGTTTATTTGAACTTTTTTCTCAGTTTTACTGAAATTTAAAAGCACAATTATCTCTTCGTCCCCATATTTTCTGGAATACATCAAAAAATCATCTTCGCCTTTATTGAGGAATTCTATATCGCCTGAGTGGAGAGCTACATATTTTTTTCTGAGGAAAAGCAGCATTTTATATATGCTTAAAATGGAATACTTGTCTTTTTGCTGCTTTTTTACATTTATCTCCATATAATTTTCAGACACAGGCAGCCACGGGTTTTGCTCGCTAAACCCAGCGTGCTGCTTATCGCTCCACTGCATAGGCGTACGCGCGCGGTCGCGCCCTCTGAAAAACGGGTAAAAGAATTTCCCATACAAATCCCTTATATGCCTTTTGGGGATTATGGCGTTTTCCATACCTATCTCCTCGCCGTAATAGATAAACGGGGTTCCTTTCAAGGTAAGCAACAGAATAGCGTGGAGTTTTGCCTTGGCGTATTTGTTGCGTTCCCACAGCAAACGCCTAACGCTACGCCCTATATCGTGATTGGAAAGAAAAAAGCCGGGCCAGCCAGTCGCAGGCACTTTTTCATAATAATTGGTTATTATCTTGTAATAGCTAGACGCTTTCCACAGCGTGAATACCAGCGAAAAATCAAAGACCAAATGCAGCATATCGGTGCCGTTCCCCAAAAAACTCACCGCCAAATCCGTATTTCCGGGCGGCGGAGCGTAAATTTCGCCCACGCTCGTCTTTTCGGGGTAGCTATCCAGCAATTTCCTAAAATCCCTTAAAAGGTCATACACTTCCGGTTGATTGCGATTATATATCTTTGATTTTTTGAAAAATCCAATTTCGTTATCCCTCAATTCGCTGTCTTTGTAGAGCAAGTTGATAACATCTAAGCGAAAACCATCAATGCCCAAATCCAGCCAGTGGCGCATTATATCGAACATCGCTTTTTTCACTTCGGGGTTTCGCCAATTCAAATCCGGTTGTTGCCAAAAAAATGAGTGATAGTAATACTCTTTTGTTTTATGGTCATACCGCCAAGCCTTTTTACCAAAGTTGGTTTTCCAATTATTCGGCTTTCTGCCCTTTATATTATCCTTTGGCGGCCTCCATATATACCAATCACGCTTTGGGCTAGCCGCAGAAGACCTTGATTCCAAAAACCACGGATGCAAATCTGAGGTGTGGTTCAGCACCAAGTCCATTATTATGCGAATACCTCTTTTATGGGCTTCGTTTAATAAATTTTTAAAATCGTCCATAGTTCCGTAATGCGCATCTATATTTTTGTAATCGGCAATATCATAGCCCATATCCACCATAGGGGAAGAATAAACCGGAGATAGCCATATAGCATCAACTCCTAGTTCCGAGAGGTAATCCAATTTTTTTATTATGCCGGGTATATCACCTATGCCATCGTTATTGCTATCCTTAAAACTGTTTGGATATATGTGATATACAACCGCGTGTTTCCACCAATCCGTTAAATTTTTATTATCCATAATATTAGCCCTATTCCTAGCGCTATTCTATACCACGCAAAGGGGATAAAGTTTCTGCTTCTTATGAATTTTAAAAGCCACACCACGGAGAGCCAAGAAAATACGGCTGCAACCGCATAAGCCACAAAAGCCTCCAGCGTGAACAAATCGTTTGCCTCGCTTGTTTTTAACGCCTTCAAAAGCTGATAGCCGCCAGCGGTGAACATCGTTGGTATTCCAACCAAAAAGGCAAATTTAACCGCCTCTGGCCTAGCAAGCCCCACGAGCAAAGCCCCCATAATAGCCATTCCAGAGCGAGATGCCCCTGGAAATATAGCCGCTATAAACTGCCCTACCCCAACGGCAACAACCACCGCCCAAGTTATATTTGCGCTGAGTTGCATTTTTTTAGCTCGCGTTTCCACGCCAATTATTATAAGCCCGCCTATTATAAGTGCCAAGGCTATAGGCAAAACTGTCTCAGGCAGTTTTAGCCCCATCACTTTAGCTATAAGGCCGCCTGCCCCCGTTATGCAAAAAGAGGCAAGTAATTTTATAACATAATCCCTTTGAACAGGGTCCTTCCAATGAAAAAAATTCAGTATATCGCGCCAAAAAACTGTTAGAGCAGCGAGTATGGAACCCACTTGTATAAGAACATTAAAAGCATCGCTGTGTTGATTTTCCACAAAAATCTGGTAAATGAGCATGTGCCCAGTTGAAGATATGGGCAAAAACTCCGTCAACCCTTGGATTATACCTATTATTATAGCGTCTAGCATAATGGGGAATGTAGAAATATTCAAAGCCGCGCTTTAAGCATATTTTCAATATCCGCTAGATTATAACCTTGCTTTATGAGGTCCAGAATTTCGTTGCGTTCCGCATTGCGGCCATCCTCGCTAGCCTCTTCCTGCCACACTTCCTTGGCAGATTTTGCTAAAGAAGTAGCAAGTATTATTAAAAAAGAAATTAGATAACTTCCACCGCAAGCGTATATATCCAGCAATCCTGTAAGATAGGTATAACAGACACTTGGTAAAACATCTGTAGATGGGCGTTTTTACTGCTCTGGTAAATCCCAAAAATCGGGGGCATCGTGGTTCAGGCAAAAGGAATGTAATTTACCTAGCTCCAATATTTTTAAGTAATTTCATATTCTGATTACCCAATAAAGATTTCATTTGCAAAATCGCAACGCTATTCAACTGCTTTATCCTTTTTTGCGAAGGCATATTTTGCCGAATTAAAAGAGCATTTATGCTCTCCATATTTGACAAAACAACAAGCTGCTCCAAAGTTGCATTGTCTCTTATATTGCCGCTCGCTTGGGGATTTTCTTTTCGCCATTGAGAAGCGGTTTTGCCAAATAAAGCCACATTCAATAAATCCGCTTCATTAGCGTAAGCAGATAATATTTGCTCTTTTGTTAGTTCCAAAGGGATTAGTTTTTCCTTGATAGCATCTGTATGTATGCGGTAGTTTATTTTTGACAGGGTTCTCTGCAAACTCCATTCCAAGGATTGCTGCTTTTGTTCGTTTTCTTTTAACCGTTGAAATTCTTTTATCAAAAATAATCTAAATACCGCACTAATTGCTGCCCCGAACTCAAAAGCAATATCTTTATGAGCGTAAGTTCCACCGTATTTCCCCAATTTAACAACTATGCCTTTTGCATTTGTTTTTTCAATCCATTGCCCTGGACTTAAAACAAAACTTGGCAAACCAGCTTGCATTTTAAAGTGGTCAAATTCCACCACTTTAAAATTCTGGTTATACATTTGTTCCCAAGTACCTAAAAATTCAAGGGTAGTGCGAGTTCTAATCCAATTCTTAATAATGTCTGCGGCTCTGGCTTCACCTTCCTTTGCGTTAGCCATATCTGTCAAAGAAATATAATCATTTTCCTCTGACGAAGATAATACAGTTATCTCTGTTCCTTGCACGTTTATAGTTCCCTTTTTGCCCATAACGTAATCCCCAAATTTTAGTGGTTTTATATTAGGGCGACTGGAATGTAGGTAGAATAATATTCCCTAACAGTATGAAATGTAGAAAACCGTTGTCATAGGCACACAAACTTGGATGGCGGAGAATTTGAATTACGAAGCAAATTTTTCGCTTATGCTCCGCAAGATTTGGCGGAGACGGCGACGTCCCCTATAAACAACCTTGCCATAGAAAAGTCAAGCCGCCTTCTAAATCTTCCGTCTTTTCTCACTCCCTTAAAGGGAGTGAGAAATATATCCGCAGTCTCGTCTCTGAATTTGTTAAGGTTGTTGTTTAACTCTTTTATAAGCGCGTTTATATTTTTCGCTTTTATTGTAATCCTCGTTATGCTCCTCGAAGATACCTCAATTTTATTAGGTGAAATTTCCTCGCCTCTGATAAATTTTATAGACGGCTCAATTGTGTTATCTATTGCTATTAAACCGAGTTTGCCATTCTTATCGTTGAATTTTATCTCCGAGCTATCGTTGTTTTTTGGGAGCTTTCTCTCCAAGTCGCTTAGCAAACCTATATAATTTTCGCCATCGTAAATTTTTATCCGCTTGCTATTTTTTTTAAACAATGCCAAACATACAGGATGTTCGGTGTCATCGAACATTTTTGATGATAGCAAAATATAATGCGACAATCTGTGCCTAAAAAGCCCTGAATTTAAAAATGATGCGGGAATTATAGCCCCAACATTTTCACAATTTTCCAAACATTTCGCAAGCGCGTATTTATACAAATCATCGTAATTGGTATTCGGGTAACTCAACTTCCTTCGCGTAGCCGAGTTTTTTGCAAGGTACGGAGGATTTGTTATGCAAACATTATATCCTTTTGGGAAATCGAGCAGAGTATCTTTGCGCAAAACATTGTCGCTCTTAGGTTCAATATCATAAGAAACAGAGTCCCTGCACAATTTCATATTTTTCAGCATATCTATAAGATTATTCGCCCCCGCAAAAGGCTCCAGTATTATTTGATTCCGCAAATCGCACGCTTTGCTCCATTCCATAAAAGCGGGGTTTTCAAACGGGTTATTCTGTGTAAAATACTGCCCGTTTGTCCTTTTATAAACCGCATCAAAATCCATCATCAGTCTTAAACTTAGAAAAAATGTTTTGTATATTAACAAGCACATATGATAATCTACACCTTAACCGATGAATCTCCCCGCCTCGCTACGGAGAGCCTTTTGCCAATAGCCAAGTTTTTTGCAAATGCGGCGGACATAGAAATAGAGACGAGAGACATATCACTTGCGGCTCGCATCTTGGCGGCTTTTGACCTCGCTCCAGACGACCTCGCTTATCTGAGCAAGCTCACAAAAGAGCCGAGTGCGAACATAATAAAACTTCCAAACATATCCGCAAGCGTTCCGCAGCTCAAGGCAGCTATAGCCGAACTTCAGGGCAAAGGATACAAAATCCCAAACTATCCCGAAAAACCGCAGAATAGCGATGAGCAGAAAATAAAAGATGCTTATGACAAAGTTAAAGGCTCTGCGGTGAACCCTGTGCTTAGGCAGGGCAATTCAGACCGCCGCGCTCCGCTTGCGGTTAAGCAATATGCAAAAAAACATCCACATTCAATGGGCGAATGGAAAAACGATTTTAAAACCGATGTCGCCTCAATGCAAAGCGGTGATTTTTACGAAAGCGAAAAATCCATAACTTTAAAAGAAAATTCCTCTTTTTCAATTGAGTTCATAAATGAAAAGGGCGAAAAGATAACCTTAAAAAAATCCGCCCCGCTTTTGGCTGGCGAAATTTTGGATAGCTCTGTGCTTAAAATAAAGAAGTTGGAGAGTTTTTTTGAGCGAGAATATGAGCAGGCAAAAAAAGATGGAATGGTTGTTTCTGTTCATTTAAAAGCCACGATGATGAAGGTCAGCGACCCTGTGATTTTTGGCGTTGCGTTTAAAACGCTTTTCAAACCTCTTTTTAACAAATTTTCAAAAGAATTTGCGGAACTCGGCATAGACCCAAATAACGGGCTTCAAGACCTGCGAAAAAAAATCGCGGGTTCTCCAAAAGAAGCGGAAATAGAAAACGAAATTCAAAACACCCTGAAAAATGCCCCAAAATTAGCGATGGATTTCAACAGCCCAAGCGATATAATAGTGGATGCTTCAATGCCCGCCCTAATTCGCCGCGCTCCGCAAGACGAACTCGCTCTTATCCCCGACCGCTCTTACGCGGGGGTTTATTCGGCAGCCATAGATTTTTGCAAAAAGAACGGTGCATTCAACCCCG